>Ga0074199_1000579_pt1 | contig 52535 bp, 49 predicted proteins | sample EPASupsiteSAE347_FD_64528 | JGI IMG/M metagenome (GOLD analysis project Ga0074199, IMG submission 64528) | Bioremediated contaminated groundwater from EPA Superfund site, New Mexico - Sample SAE3-47 | ecosystem: Environmental > Aquatic > Deep subsurface > Groundwater > Contaminated ... | reverse complement strand
CTTGCCTTGCCGGGTGGAGACAATAATGCTGCAGCCGACAGAACAGTATGGGCAGATCGTCGTGGTCTCTTTTGCATACTTGACCTTCAGGGGCTGAGCGTAGGCGGATACAGGCTTCAGGCTTACGCCGAGGCCGCTGGTCGCCAGCACAGCACCGGAGATCTTTAAGAAACCTCTTCTGCTGACATCCATAAAAATGCGCTCCTTTCTTAGGTATTGATTCACATGGTTGCGTCCATCGACTCACCCTTTCCAAGCATGGGAGGCGCCGCCGTTTCCAGCAACACCCAATGCCCACCCTTCATTGAGAAACTCTTTAGAAGAAGTGGATCGGAGAGCAGGATGCATTTGGTCTTTCAAAAAGGCCTGAAATAACCGGCTCCCTATATATTTAATGCCTCCAAGTGTCAAGATGTTTTTAGGCAAATTTACAAGGATTTCATCCATTTATGTCATTAATGACATATGACGGATTATCATTCAAGCATATTCATTAATTCTATCTTGGTACTCTACTCAATTTCAAAATCTTCAGATTTAAAATTGCTTTAATACCTTCCGTTTTGAGCAGTTAAGCTGCATACACATTAATCGGGGCTGGTTACACCCTTGGACCTTCAGTCAAGGCATTTTTGATATTTCTTTCCGTAGGGAATGCCCAGTTTTTTCATCCGGCTGCGCAAGGTGCTGGGATTGATTCCCAGACGGGCTGCCGCCCCCCGCGGACCATGGACAATCCCCTTAGTAATGGTCAAGACTTGGCGGATATGGCGGGCGCTGACATCATTCAGGTCGAGGGAAATTTCGAGAGGTTTGCCTGCTGTCAGATTGCCGGCGCCCGCTTTCCTGCCCTGCCCCACCGGCATCAGCACCCCGAAGGTCAGCGGTCCCTGCTGATTCAGGATCATCTCCCGCTCAACTACATTTTCCAGTTCGCGGACGTTTCCCGGCCAGTCGTAATTTATCAGCCGGTCCGCGGCCCCGGGCGAAAGTTCCGGAATGGCTTGCAATTTCAGCTCCTTGGCCTTCTTAGTCATAAAATAATACAAGAGGGAGGGAATATCTTCCCTTCTTTCCCGCAGCGGCGGGATTCTGATCGGGAAGACATTAATGCGAAACCACAGGTCCTCTCGAAATTGGTTAGCCGCAACCATATCATTCAGATTGCGGTGGGTCGCAGCAATGATCCTGATATCTACGGGGACTGATTTTGCTCCCCCGACCCGTTCAATCACCTTCTCCTGGAGAACCCGCAGCATCCTGATCTGGGCCGGGAGCGGCAGCTCCCCGATCTCGTCAAGAAAGATGGTTCCCTGGTTGGCCCGTTCAAAGCGCCCGCGCTTTTGCTCGATAGCGCCGGTAAAGGCGCCTTTCTCATGTCCGAAAAGCTCACTGTCGATAAGGGTATCGGGAATGGCGCCGCTGTTGACCGTAATGAAGGGGCCTTTACCCCGGGCGGACAAACGGTGGATAGCGCCGGCCATGACCCCTTTGCCCACGCCGGTCTCTCCGAGGAGCAGGACGGGGCTTTCGAGGGGCGCCACTTTCCTGATCATCTCCATAACCTCCTTCAGGCCGAAGTCCATGCCGATGATCTCGCTGCCGGCCAGACTGAACAGTTCCTGGTGGAGATAACGGTTGTCGTCCGTCAACATATCTTTGAGTTTGAGGACTTGTTGATGCTTGAGGGCGTTAGACAGGGCCATGGCAAAAGGTTCGTTCAAGAGCGCCAGTAACCGGGCATGTTCTTCCGTATAGCGGTCCAATCCTCCGGTGGTCAGCGCCAGGGTTCCCAACCGCTCCCCTTCGATCACCAGCCGCATGAGCAGGGACGACGACTCGGGAATTCCCAGGGATACGGCAAGTGTTTTCATAACCGGATCATCCTCGGGACGGTTCACGATCCGCACATTCGGCACCCCCGGCCGCTCCAGACTGTCGCGTCCGGCCCGCAACAGGGGGGTTGTCTTATCGAGAGTTCTGCTCCCGGAAGTCGTCACTTCCGCAATGGTTTGTATGGACCCCACTTTCTTTTCGTAGAGGTGCAGAAAAATCCTTTCCACCGGCAGGACGTTGACCAGATAGTCGAGGGAGCGGCGCATGGCCGTTTCTATGTCCAGGCTGCTGCAGATCCGCATCGTCATCTGACGGAAGAATTCATTTTCATCCATAACCGTTTTCCTCCTTGTTATATTTCACAGTTTACCACAGGCATTGCGATATGTCGCATATTTTTTGCGACTATTCGCAATACGAATCTTGTCTATTCGTAACTATCTGATATATTGTGTTATTTATCTTGGCATACTACGTGCTGAAGACCCTGTGTAAGGATACCGGAGGTCGAAAGATGAAATGGATAGAGATTATCAAACTGCGGGTTGCCGAAAGCAACAGGGAGTCCCTCGATCAGGAATTGGCGGAAATCATCTCCGGCGTCAATCTTGAGCAAGGATTGGGGGAGATAAAACTTTACCGCCATGTTGTGGTGGACAGCGACCTCAGCATCCATCTCTATTGGGAATCGGAGCGACCGGCGCCACAGGGAAGCGCCGCCGGTCTCTGCCTGATGCATCTACTGAAGGCTTTCGGCCTGATTTCCCATTCCGTCTGGTTTGAGGAAACAGGGCACAGAAATGCGGAAGCAGCAGTGATCAAAAGCGTAAAAACTTTATGAATGAACGGAGCAGTTTGGCAGCATATCAAAGGCCCCTGCGTCATCAGGAGCCGGAAGTGAAGGAGGTATCATTATGGATTCGTTAGTTGGCTTGAATGCGGTGACGCTGATTTTCGTCGCGTTGTGCGTATTCGCCATCGGTTATCGGTTTTACGGCGTTTTTATTGCCAATAAGGTATTAAAATTGGATGATAACCGGCCCATGCCGGCCGTCACCCAGGCCGATGGCATCGATTATGTAAAAACAGACAAATATGTGCTTTTTGGTCATCACTTTGCGGCAATTGCCGCGGCGGGACCGCTGCTGGGCCCGGTTCTGGCGGCCCAATTCGGATTTCTGCCGGGGGCGCTCTGGATTCTCATCGGCGCCGTCATGGCCGGCGCCGTCCATGACATGGTGGTGCTCTTCGCCTCCACCCGGCACCGGGCCCAGAGTCTGGCGAAAATCGCCGAAAGCGAAGTTGGGAAGACGGGCGGCGTGGTCGCCTCCTTTGCCTTCCTCTTTATCCTTATTCTTACCCTGGCGGGGCTCTCCATTGCCGTAGTCAATGCCCTCTTTGACAGCGTCTGGGGAACTTTCGTCGTCGCCTCAACGATCCCGATCGCCATCCTCATGGGCATCTGGATGCACAAGATAAGACCCGGGGACGTACGCTGGGCAAGCATCATCGGCGTAGCCCTCCTGGCCCTGTCGATCCTCATCGGCCCCGCCGTGGCCGCCAGCCCCACCTGGGCCGCCTGGCTGACCCTGAGCAAGAAACAACTGGCCGTGGCCATTCCTGTTTACGCCCTGATCGCCTCGGTCCTGCCGGTCTGGTTCCTCCTGGCCCCTCGTGACTATCTCTCTACTTATCTGAAGATCATCACTATCGCGGCCCTGGCCGTCGGTCTCATCGTCGTCCACCCGCAACTGCTGATGCCGCCCCTCACCAAATTCACCGCCGGCGGCGGCCCGGTCATCCCCGGCAGCGTCTTCCCCTTTGTCTTCATTACCATCGCCTGCGGCGCCATTTCGGGATTCCATGCCATCATCGCCTCGGGGACGACCCCCAAGATGATCGGGAGTGAAAGAGAGATCCTCTTTGTCGGTTACGGCGCGATGCTGGTGGAGGGATTCGTCGCCATCATGGCCCTCATCGCCGCCTGCGTCCTGGTCCCGGCCGACTATTTCGCCATCAACAGCGCCCCGGCGGCCTTTGCCAAACTCGGCATGGATACGGTTAATCTCCCCTGGCTGGCTAAGGAAGTAGGGGAAAATATCCAGGGCCGTCCCGGCGGCGCCGTTTCCCTGGCCGTCGGCATGGCCTATGTCTTTTCATCCATTCCTTTCCTTGAAAATCTGATGGCTTACTGGTATCATTTCGCCATCATGTTCGAGGCGGTGTTTATTCTCACGGCCGTTGACGCCGGCACCCGGGTGGGACGGTTCCTGCTGCAAGAGATGTTCGGCAAGATCTACCCCAAATTTGCTGAAACCCACTGGATCCCTGGGATTCTGATTACAGGCGTAATCTTCACCTCCGCTTGGGGCTACCTCGTTTACACCGGCGACATCGCCACCATCTGGCCCCTGTTCGGCATGAGCAACCAGCTTTTGGCATCGAGCGGTCTGATCATCGTAACCACCATGCTGATCCGCCTGGAGCGGAAGAAATATGCCTGGGTAACGGCGGTCCCCGGCGTCTTCATGGCCTTTGTGACCCTCTATGCCGGGTATCTGAACATCACGCAAAACTATCTGCCCAAAGGCAACTACGTTTTGACGTTGCTGTCCGTGATCATCATGTTCCTGATGGTCATCGTCTTTATCGTCACGTTCAAGCGGTGGTATGAGCTCTTGAATATCAAGACGAACGTCATTGACAAGTGGGGTGAAAAGGTTTTGGTTACGATCCCCGACGAGGACCTGACCATGGCGGAAGCGAATATGCTGAAAGTCCAAATGGCCGGTGAACCGGCGAAGGCATTGTAATAAATGAGGATGCAAACTTTTTGCAAGACCGTCAAAGAAATGAGGTTTAGTCATGAAGATTTTCGGAGCTGACAAGCTCGACACACATGTCATCCAGGCAGGACTATGCAGCGGCTGCGGCGCTTGTATCGATCTTTGCCCCTATTTTCGCTCCTACCGGGGGAAAACGGCCTACCTTTTTCCCTGCACCCGGGAAGAGGGGCGCTGTTTTGCCTATTGTCCCAAGGTCGAGGTGGACCTGGACGGGCTTTCCCGATTTCTCTTCGGTAAACCTTATAATGGCGACCCTCTGGGTGCATGGAGAAGCATCCATGTCGCCCGGGCCGGCGCCCGGGTAAAAAGACAACCCTTCCAGTCCGGGGGCTCCGTCTCGGCCCTGATGTATTTCGCCCTCCGCAGCAGGCGCATCCGGGGCGCCATCCTCACCGGCAGGAAGGGGCTCCTTCCCGTTCCCCAATTGGTCACCCATCCGGCGGGAGTATGGCGTCACAGTCTCTCCAAGTATACCGCCGCCCCCACCCTGGCAGCCCTGAACCGGGCCGTTGCCGCCGGACACGAGGATTTGGGTATAGTCGCCACCCCCTGCCAGGCCACAGCCCTCGCCCAAATGCGAATGAATCCTCTGCAGAATCCGTCCTTTCGGGACCCCACCGCACTCGTAATCGGCCTCTTCTGCACCTGGGCCCTCGATTTCCGTAAGTTCGAGGCCTTCCTGGCGGAGCGGGTTCCCCTCAAGGACATCGTCAAGGTAGATATCCCGCCGCCCCCGGCGTCCATCCTGGAGATTTGCCTGCCGGAGGGAAAGCAGGCGTTTCCCCTTGACGAGATCCGTCCCCTCATCCCGGACGCCTGCGGCTACTGCCCCGACATGACCTCCGAGTTTGCCGACGTCTCCGTGGGCGTCCTGGAGGGACATCCGCATCTGAACACCCTCATCGTCCGGACCGGGCGGGGCGAGGAGATCGTCCGGGAGGCCGAGCGACAGGAATACCTCGTCCTCGACAATATGCCCGCCCAGAACCTTGAACACCTGGAGTGGGCGGCGGGGAACAAAAAGGCGCGCGGCGTCCGCCGCTGCGCGGAAACGGGAAGACTGAACGGGGAAGCGGGCGCGGCCTGCCTCCGCCTGAACGGAGAAGTAACAGACAGGATACTGAAGAATGAAAGGAACGGAAAGGAGTCATCATGTCATATCTGATTGATGAAGGCAAAAACGTCCAGCATCTCCTCATGGGCAACGAGGCGATTGTCCGGGGCGCCCTGGAGGCGGGAGTAAACGTAACCACCGGTTATCCCGGCACCCCTTCCTCGGAGATAATCGAGTGTTTCTCCCAGGCAGCCAAAGAGCGCAACCTGTACGTAGAATGGTCAACCAATGAAAAAGTGGCCGTAGAGGTGGCGGCCGCCGCCTCCTTCGCCGGCCTCCGCTCCCTGTGCGTCATGAAGCAGAACGGCGTCAACGTGGCCTCCGACTTCCTCCTGCACCTGGCCAGTTCCGGTACCCGGGGGGGCATGCTCCTCATTTCCTGCGACGATCCCGGCGCCCTCTCCAGCGTCAACGAAGGGGAATCGCGTCTTTTTGCCCAACTGCTGGAGATCCCCCTCCTGGAACCGGGAGACTTTCAAGAGGCGAAGGACATTATCCCCTGGGCATTCGACCTTTCCGAAAAGATCCGGAACATCGTCATGGTGCGGAGCGTCACCCGCCTGTCCCATGCGAGCGGCAACGTCCATTTCGGCCCCCTCCCCGGCACGGCGGCCAAGGCGGAGTTTCATTACAGCGGTCCGCTCCTCGACCCGGAGACGGGACCGGTGATCAGCATGATCCTCGCCGCACCGGAGCTCCAGCACGGCCCCCAGCAGGAAAAGCTCAAAAAAGCGGCGGACATCTTCGAGACCTGCCCCTTCAACACCTATACGGGTCCGGAAACTCCGGAGCTCCTCATCATCACCAGCAGCGCCTGTTCCCTATACAGCCGGGAAGCCGTAAAAATCCTGGGCCTGGCAGAGCGGGTGGGGATACTTAAACTGGCCACTACCTGGCCCCTTCCCCAACAACTCTTGAAAAAGCATCTCGCCGCCACGGCAAAAATCCTCTTCGTCGAGGAGGTCGCCCCCACCCTGGAGGACCACGTAAAGGTCGTCGCCGCCGAATCCTTCGCGGAGATCGGCGCCAAGATATTTTTCGGCAAGAAGTCCGGCCATCTGCCCTCTGTGGGGGAACTCAATCCCGACCTCGTCCTCACCGCCCTGTCCCGATTGTGCGCCGTCCCCTATGAATCTTCGCCGGCGGCCTTTTCGGTCGCCGTCAAGGACCTGGCGGCGCGATACGCCCCGCCTCGGGGAATGACCTTCTGTCCCGGCTGTCCCCACCGGGCCTCCTACTGGTCTATCCATAACGCCCTGCAATTGGACGGCCGCAATGGCTTCGTCTGCGGAGATATCGGTTGCTATGTTATGGGGACCCTGCCCGCCGGTTTCAGCACCGCCAAGACCCTCCACGCCATGGGTTCGGGGAGCGGCATCGCCAGCGGGTTCGGCAAGCTCAAACAGTTCGGCATGGACCAGCCCGTGATGGCCGTGTGCGGCGACTCCACCTTCTTCCATGCGGCCATGCCGGCCCTGGCCAACGCCATCCACCAGCGGTCTCCCTTCACGATGGTCCTTCTGGACAACCGGGGCACGGCCATGACGGGATTTCAGCCCCACCCCGGTTCACCTACGAATGTCCTGGGAGAGCCAACACCAGCCCTGGACATGGAAAAGATCTGCCGGGCCATGGGGGCCAAGGTAGAGGTTAGCAATCCCTTCGATCTGGAAAAGACGCGGCAAAAGCTCAACCACCTCATGGAATACGCCGATGGGGCCAAGGTGCTTATCCTTCGCCAGGCCTGCGCCCTCAGCCCGGAACGGCGGGGGAAGAAGAAGTTTGAGGTCGTGGTGGACGAGTCCCGTTGCCGGGGAGAGGACTGCGGCTGCAACCGGATCTGCACCCGGATCTTCGGCTGTCCGGGACTCATCTGGGACGGGGAGAAAAAGGTCAGCCGCATCGATGAGATCATCTGTGTCGGCTGCGGGGTCTGCGCCGACATCTGCCCCGCCGGGGCCATAATCAGAAAGGAGGTTGCCTGATCATGTCCGACGTCAAACTCGCAAAAGATCCTTACAACGTTATCATCACCGGTGTCGGCGGCCAGGGAAACGTCCTGGCCTCCCGGCTCCTGGGGGGAATGCTCGCCAAAAAGGGCTTTCTGGTCACCATCGGGGAAACCTTCGGGGCGTCCCAACGGGGCGGCTCCGTCATGAGCCACTTGCGGATTTCCCGCCAAACCGTGGCCAGTCCCCAGATTCCCCGCGGCCGGGCAGACGTCATCGTCTCCCTCGAACCGGCGGAGGCACTCCGGGTCCTGGCGGCCTACGGTAATCCCGATACCATTCTCCTGACCAACAGCCACCCCATCTATCCCGTGGGGGTCATCAAGGGGGAACTGGTTTATCCTCCCGTGGAGGAGATGGAGGACGCCATCATGGAGATCCTCCCCACCGCGCACTTTATTGACGCCACGGCGCAGGCCCTGTCACTGGGAAATTCCATCCTGGTCAATATCGTTATGCTCGGCGCCCTGGGCCGCCTGAACGTCGTCCCCTTCCACCGGGAGGACTTCCAGGAGGCGATTGCTGCACGCCTGGCAACGGGACAACTGGCGATCAATCTCCAGGCCTTTGACGCGGGTTACGGGATGGTTTAGACTAAAAGCTTGTCCGTAAATAATCATTACCGACTCGCATCCCATCTACTGAAGCAATTTCCCGGCGATTTAGGGTTCGTGAATCTGTTTTTCCTTATCGCCATAGGTAATGTTCATCATGATCATGGCACCGCAGAGAAGATGCTGTCACTGAAGCTCAGGGTGTTGCCCTTGATGGGGAATTCAGCAATCATAACTTGCGCCGGCACATTCTCAAACATCATAGGAAGGCCGTTGGCAGTGAAGAAATTCTGGGAATCCATCAGCTGAAAATGTAGATGGGGCGCACCGGAGTTTCCCGTGTTTCCGACCTTGGCGATAACCATAGCCTTATTCACCTTGTCTCCCGGCTTCACGCGGATGGAACCTTCCTGAAGATGACAGTAAGCACTGAACTCACCGTTTCTGTGATCGATGATCAAGTAGTTCCCGGCCACGGCATTGGTCCAACCGATCTTCGGGATCAATTCCTTAATGAGACTCAGGGCATATCCGGGTTCGGCAAATTTGGACGGGTTGTTCATCCGTTCCTCTGGGAACTTTTCCCCGACTTCCAAAACCACGCCGTCGCCGATGGCCAGAACCTCCCGCCCCCAGACACTGTAATCGGAAAGTGTCTTGGGTTTGGAACTTGAGATCGCAGTGAAGGATGGCGCGTCTTTCTGGTTGGCCCCCACGATGTCCATGGCAAATTCCTGGGATGCGGATCCACGGTGGTGGATGTAGCTCAGGGGAAGAAAGGCCATCTGCACATCGCCTTTCACCGGGAAGATGTATTTCCCCTTCACCTCATAGGGAGTGAGCTGCACAGGGAAAGAGGTGACCGTCTTTTTCCCGCCGGACTTCATGGTCAATTTAATCTCCATGCCATCCATCTTCACATGACCGACATGATGGAGATAGGCAATTTTCGAGAGCGGGAGCAGAACGCTCTGTCCCCTGGCTGCGGTGCCGTTTCCCGAAAACATGCCTTCGGGAAGAACCACATGTCCGAAAGACAACTGCACGGAAGGCAGCGGCAGCTCCTGCTTGTTCAGCATATCGGCAGTTCCGGTAATCGCTTCCGATAACTGCTTCCCGGATATCTGAAGGCGCACCGTTTCAATACCTGAGACCTTGCCGATCACATCCACCTGATCGACAGTGACAGGCGTTTTCTGCTTATTCGTCACGACCAGATCGGGCAGCTTGATATCGGTAATCTCCCAGTAGCCGATGCGGCAGGTAACAGGAATCACTTTTTTATCCGGAACAAGATAACGGATGTCGATTTTCTCGGCTGACCATGCCGTTGACGAAGAAATTAAAAGAATCATTGCCGCTAAAACAAAGCCGAACTTTTCCAACATACTTTTCCAAAAATGGTTCATCACACCTCTCCTGTTCTATGATCGCATCGCTGAGCTGCTACTTCCCTTAAGATGGAACTTTTGGGATCGTTTCTCACCGACCAAAATTCTCTTCCGGAGCTCTGGCAGAGGTTAAATATATGATATTAATAAGTAATAGACTAAAGTGTTCCCCGTTTTTTATTTTTTTCCTGCCCCACCAGCAGGCCAGTCGGGGCGGCTGCAATAGGGAAATTATCTCGTTCAGGCGAGCCTCCAGCTCCGCGCTAAATTGATCGATTTCACCGGTGAGGCGGGTTTTCTCCTCCGCGCCCAAGGCGGCGAGTTCAAGACTTGAGATCTTGGACCTCGTCCAATCTTTCAACAAAGAGAATTCACTCATTTCGGGAAGAACGTATCAATATTTCTCCTTACTTCGGCAAGCCAGTCTTTTCGCTGGTTTTCGGTGCTGGTAACAACAATACCGAACATGCGGCGGTAAAAATCGGGAACCCCACAAAGACCGAAAATGCAATTCTTCCAGATTGTTTCCAGGGGATCGCCAAATACCCTCCTTTCCCTTTCTATTTCAGTATTGGTTGTATTGAATACAAGGGCTGCTCTGGCTTTCAGCAGTCCATTCGGGACGCCTGCTCCGGAATCGCCTTCCAGAAACTCATAGGCAATGCCCGGCCGAATCACTCTGTCCACCCATCCTTTCAATATCGCCGGAGGTTGCCCCCACCAGTTAGGATGGACAATGATTATCCCGTCGGCGGCGGCGATTTCCCGGCAATGTTCCGCAATTGCCACCGGTAACCGTGCGTCTTTGGGGATTTCTTCGCTAACAAGGAGGGGATCGAAGCCCTCCTTATAGAGATCATGGAAGAAGGCCTTATGTCCGTTGCCTCCTATCTGTTCAACCGCTGTTTGGGCAACGGCATGATTGAAACTGCCATCATCGGGATGTGCAAGAATAACTGAAATTTTCATTGTGTTCGTTGCAGTTCCGTTGATTGTTACCACTTTTATCCTCAATTTGATACACGTTTAAATCAGTGGCGCGTGTCAACGCATCCGCTGGAGCCGTACGTTCGGTGCAGGTCATTCATTTTTTCATATTCTTCTTTACTGTCTTAACGAAGCGTCCGAATGCCCTGTCCTTTTTTCGTTTCTCCAAGTAGGACATCTCATAGTGCTCTGACTCTTTCCTGAGTTTCATATAATTAGCATAGCGCTCTTCACTCAACTCACCTTGTGCAATTGCAGTAAGAACTGCGCAGTCTGACTCCTGAGTATGGCTGCAATCGGCATAGCGACAAGCCATGGAAAGCTCAATAATATCTTCAAACCCTTTGTTTACGCCGTCAGTGGCGCCCAGGATCCCAAGTTCTCTCATTCCAGGCGTATCAATGAACATCATGCCTTTATCGAGAACAATGAGTTGCCGACGCGCTGTTGTGTGGGTGCCTTCCCCTGTTCCACTGACAGCTTTTGTGTCAAGGGCATCCCGTCCAATCAGATGGTTGATCAGCGTACTCTTGCCGACTCCGGATGATCCAAGCAGACAATATGTTCGCCCCGACATTAACACCTGTTTGAATTCGTCAAATCCGGAGCCGGTTATGTTGCTGAGGGCAATAACTCTGGTCGTGATTCCAGCCTGTCTAATGACCGCAAGCTTCTGTTGCAGCTCATCATGGGAGATCAAGTCCGTCTTGGCAAGAATGACAATCGGCTCAACATGACCGTCGGCCGCCATTACTAAATACCGATTCATTCTCGGTAGATTAAAGTCGAAGTGACATGACTGGACAATGAAAGCAACGTCAATGTTGGCGGCAATCATCTGGTAGTCCACTTCTACGCCGGCACGCTTGCGGCGTAAAAACGTCCTGCGTGGAAAGACCCCGTGGATGATTGCCAAGGTGTCATCATTGTGATACCTCACGGCAACCCAATCGCCGACACATGGCAGTTCAACTGAGGACTCAACATGAAAAAGGAACTTCCCGGCAAGTTCAGCGGTAATCTCTCCGATCTCATTCCTAATAATGTACGAGTTGCGGTCAACTGCTGAAACGCGTGCAATGCCTTGATCCTCTTGGCGCAGGTCATCGACATGTGCTTCAAACCAGGGATCAAAACCTAGATCACTCAATTTCATCATATCTTGTCACCGAATGGAGTTCAGACGGAGCGTAAGTGATCGGCTGGAACGCTTGTCACCAGTGGAATTCAGGGGGAATTCAGGGGACACTTTACTTAATTCCAGACTGAATCCCCCCAGCGTTCAAGGGATAATTGCGTATGTGTCCCCCGAATTCCGGATGAATCCCTTGCGAAAGCTGTCGGGATAATCAATAACTTCTCCAACGCGCAAAAACCGGATGGGAAAACCGGATAATAGATGATCCGCGCAATTGCCGCATAAACCTCTTCGGCGAATTCGATGCCAAGACCGGATTGACATTGCTCGTAATACTCAACCGCCTGATCAAATTCGGCATCAGCGTCGGGATGAAATTCAAATCTCATCGTCGGTATTTCCGGCGGATCTTTGCGAATACTTCCTCTCCGGGAATGAGTTCCACATCTCCTCGGTCGATTTGGGAAACCCGTTGCTCAGCTTCCGCGGCCCATAAACGGTCGATTTCGGCATGGGTGGGCAGGTTGAGACTTGTAAGGAGTTTCTCGACCAAACTGATCCGCGCATCCGATGGCAACGAAAGCGCGTCGTTAAAAACCTTATCAGCAATAACAGTCATATTTTACCTCCATATGTAACGTAAAGGATATAGTCGTCGCCGGGAATAACTTCCTTCACCGCAGGATACATGTCCTCACTCCTTAATGAATGCTACCCCTCCAACAACTTTACCACGTTCTCCGAAATCCGCGCTTCCAGTTCCCGGGCCGATGGTGCGCCGACCGCGTTCGTCCAAAATAACCGCTTCCATTGTTTTCCTCCCCCGATATGGGGATATACATCTTCAATCTTACGTTGTTAGGCGGCGTTTGGCGCCTTGAATGGTTTGCGCGCCGGGAGAGACACCGGTTTTTTGTCCGATTTGTTTTGTTGTAGCTGAATATCCTCGTAAATCTTATCAATATCGTGATTGAACTTGTTTGCATACTGCTCGCGGAGCTTTCTTGTCTCTGCTACGATAGGATCTTTCCACATGATTTAGCCCTCCATTAATTCTTGCAGTGTACAAATAATCGGCGGTTCATGGTTATATCCTTTGCTGTGCTGGCATATTAGAATATTTGGAAGTTTTGGGATCGTTTCCCATCGGCCCAAAATCTCTGCCGGAGCGCCGGCAGAGATTAAATGTTTGATATAACAAACGAATTGACAGCAACGTTCCCCGTTTTTCATTTTCCGCCTGCCCTACTGTCAAGCCAATTTCCTTGGCTCCAACCGGGAAATTATCTCGTTCAGGCGGGCCTCCAGTTCCGCGCTAAATTGATCGCTTTCACCTCTTTTGTTACTCGGAAAAGCGATATAAATTGCCGACTTGCTTTCGTGACGGCAAAGTATAAGCACAATAAAATCGTATGTCAATAAGATATTTACCCTCAAAATGGCAGGTGCGGCGACGATGCGTAGAGTGGGAATGTGACTTGGGATAAGAGAGAAATGGCACCGCCGTTTTGTGTTCGGCGGCGCCATTATTAAACCATTCGTTTAAGAAACTCTTATGACGGGTATCCGTTGATCATCAATGCCCGTGTCCCTTGGCTGCCGGTTTTTCTTCCCCGTAAACAATCAGTGTCCCATGCTCTTCCATCTCCTTTAGCCATTTGGGGTGCTGCTTCTTCAACCAGGCGCGGGTCACCCAGCCGGTCAGCATCGCATCCAGCGATCCGGGGGAGCCAACCGTTCCCAGATACAGATGGACGAAGAAGAAGGCGAAGATCACAACAAACCCCAAGGCGTGGAGGACATACATCAACCGCACGATCGTCGGGGGAAAGGACAGGGGAAACCACATGACCAAGCCCGTGAGAAACATGATCACCCCAAATCCGGCGACGGCCAGGAAGAACATCTTCTGACCCGGATTGTACTTGCCCACTTCGGGAGGATTGTCCACATGCCAGAGGTAACCGCCGGCACACTTGATCCACTCCAGATCCTCGGGCATGGAAAAAATCCCCGCCTCCTTCCACCACATGCGGATGGTGAAGTACAGGGCCACGCCAAAGAAAACGCCCGTGAAGTTATGGACGTATTTCAGAGACTTGAGGCCTCCCATCATATCGCCGATGAAATTTAAGGACTGGTACATCATCCCCAATCCGGTGATGCATAAGGCTATACACGACAGGGCCAGACTCCAGTGGACAATCCTTTCAAAACCGTCTGTTGCTTGAATTAATCCCTTTCTCATGGCTTATTCACCTCCCTTTTCTTCTTTGCCGGATTCATTGGGGCCGGGCTCATCGGGCAGCTTTGGTCCATGCAGGATATAATGTAGGAACGACCCCGCCAGCACGCCCCCCGCGGCCAACAAAGCCAACGGCTTCAGCATGTCCTTCCAGACGATAACGGATAGCGGCACGCTGGGGTTCTGTGGCAGTTTATCATAGACTTTGGGTTTTTCATCCAAGACGTAGAGTACGTGGGTCCCGCCAACGAACTTGTCGCCATAGACATTTGCGTCGCCCCCCAGCTCCTTAACCCGGGCGTAGGCCTTCTTGATCATGACGTCTTTTCTGCCGATCGTAAGGGCTCCCGTCGGGCAGGACTTTACACAGGCAGGTGATTCGTCGCCCCGCAGGCGGTTGTAGCAGAGATCGCACTTGTAAATCTTATCCGTCTCCCGGTTGTACCTGGGGATATCGAAGGGACAGGCGGATACGCATTCCTTACAGCCGATACAGAGGGAGGAATTCAGACCCACCGTCCCGAACTCCGTATGGTGGAGGGCACCGCTGGGGCAGACCTTCACACAGGCCGCATCGGTGCAGTGCATGCAGCCGTCCTTCCGGAAGAGCCACTTGAAGGCCCCCTTCTCTCCAGAATACTCCTGGAAGCGGATCAGCGTCCAGGTGTTCCACTCTAGATCCGGGGGGTTCTGATAACTTCCCCACTGCTTTGTTTTCAGCCCCGGCATTTCATTCCATTGCTTGCAGGCCACCTGGCATCCCCGGCAGGCCGTGCATCTGGTCGTATCAATGAGCTTTATAAATTCAGTTTTCATCGTCTATGCTCCTATATCTTTTGCACGTTTACCATGAACGCCTTGTACTCGGGGCAGAAGGTATTGGCGTCGCCAACGGTGGGCGTCAGGAAGTTGGTACTGTCGCTGCCGTCCTTGGGGAAGAGCCAGCCGTAATTGAAGGGCAGGCCTACCTGATGCACCGTTTTTCCTTCGATCTGGAAGGGCTTGAACCGTTTGGTAACCATGGCCACACATTCCACGGCCCCCCGGACGGAGGATACCTTCACCTTTGCGCCGTTCCGAATCCCCAGATCCCTGGCCAGGAGGTCGCCGATCTCGACGTAGAGCTCCGGCATGGCTTCGAGGAGCCAGGCCTGCCAACGGGTCAGGGCGCCTGAGCACCAGTGTTCCGTGCACGAGTAAGTGGTACAGACATAGGGGAATTTTGCATCCGCATTGGCCACCTTGTCCAGATCGCTCTTGAAGATCTGGATGGCCGGGTTGATCAATTGGCCGGACATGGGATTCTTGGCCAGGGGGCCTTCCAGGGGCTCATAGTGCTCCGGGAAGGGACCTTCGGCCATGCCGGGACCGAAGAGGGCGCCCACGCCATCGGTCTTCATAATGAAGGGATACTTCCCCTTCTCCTTGTCCGCCTGGGGTGGCCAGGGGCCGTCGGGGACATCGCCCACCCATTTATCTCCCACCCACTCCAGGAGTTTCCGTTTGGGGTTATAGGGTTTGCCGTAAATATCGCAGGAGGCCCGGTTATAGATGATCCGCCGGTTGACCGGCCACGCCCAAGCCCAATTGGGGTAGAGACCGAGGCCCGTAGGATCGTCTTTCCCACGCTTGGCCATCTTGTTCTCGCCGGTGGCGGTGAAACTCCCCGCCATGACCCAGTTGCCACTGGAAGTCGCCCCGTCGATCTGAAGCATCCCGAAGGTCGGTACAAGCTGGCCCTTCTTGAACTCCGTCTTTGTGCCCGCAGCCTTGTCCTCGATAACCGTGTCCTTGAGGAAATAGCCGTTGATCTGCTTGGAGACCTTCAGGGCATCGTATCTTCCCTTGATATTTTTATAATCCCACTTGAGGTTGAGGATCGGTTCGGGATGGACGCCCCCCTCCTTGGCATAGAGGGCCTTAACGGCATCCATGATCTTGATCGTGATCTCCCCGACGGGAATCCCGTTGCCGGGAGCCTCGGCGGCCTTGTATTTCCACTGGACCATGCGTCCCGAGTTACTCTGGCTCCCTTCCTTCTCCATGGAGGCGGAAGCGGGGAGGAGAAAGACCTCCGTCTTCACCTTCTTGGGATCGACGCCGGGCCCCTTCCAGAAGGAGTAGGTCTCGTTGTCGAAGATGTTCTCGCCGACCAGCCAGTCGAGCTTTTCCAGGGCCTTCCGGACCTTTGTCGTATTCGGGGAACTGACCGCCGGGTCGGTTCCGACCGCAAAAAGTCCCTTGATCTTCCCTTCGTACATCTTGTCAAAGAGGTGCATGAGGGAATAGTGGACGCCGTCGTCGAGCTTGGGAAGCCAGGAATAGCCGAAACCGTTTTCCTTCGTTGCCTTGTCATGGAACAGGGAGGTAAGGAAACTGACAAAGAATTTCGGGTAGTTCTGGTAATAATTGGCCGACTGGGGGTCTTTGGAGACAGGGGTGTTTTTCTCCAGATACTTGTCGATGGTATCCAGGGAGCCTGACGGCATCTTCAGATAACCGGGGAGGATATTATAGAGGATGGCGTGGTCCGTCGAGCCCTGGACATTGGGTTCGCCGCGCAGGGCGTTGACGCCGCCGCCGCAGATCCCCATGTTCCCCAGGAGGAGCTGGATCATGGACATGGTCCGGATGATCTGGCTCCCCGTCGTATGGTGGGTCCAGCCGAGGGCGTAGCATTCTGTCCCCGCCTTGTCCTTGGCTCCCGTGGCGCTGTATTCCTCATAGACCTTGAGGAGGTTTTCCTTGGAGACGCCGGTGATGCTTGAGACCTTATCCAGGGTATAACGGGAGTAATGGGCCTTCAGCATCTGAAAGACGCACCGGGGATCGGAGAGGGACATATCCCGCTTGGGGATTCCCTTGGCGTCCTTCTCCAGGACCCAGGTGTCTTTGCTGTACTTGCGCTTTTGCGCGTCATAGCCGGAAAAAAGACCGTCCTCGAATTTGAAATCGGACCCCACGATGAAGGAGGCGTTGGTGTAATTAAGGACATAGTCTTTGAACCATTTGTCGTTGTCGAGGATATAATTGATCATCCCGCCGAGGAAGGCGATGTCCGTCCCGGAACGTAAGGGGACGTGATAATCGCAGCGGGCGGATGTCCTTGTATAACGGGGATCGACATGGATGATCTTGGCGCCGTTGTCTTTGGCCCTAAGGATCCACTTGAAGGCGATGGGGTGATGCTCTGCGGCGTTGCTCCCCATGATGAGGATGCAATCGCTGTTCTTTAAATCGATATAGTGGTTCGTCATGGAACCGCGTCCGAACGACTCTCCCAGAGCCGCAACAGATGGGCTGTGTCAGACCCTGGCCTGATGGTCTATGTAGACCATGCCCAGTGCTCTGCACTTGACGCTCATGAGCCAGCATTCCTCATTGTCGACGTTGGAGCTCCCGAGATGGCTAATGGTCTCGCAGCGGTTGACGACCTCGCCCTTGGCGTTGGTCTTCACAAAGCCCGCGTCCCGGGTGTCCTTGATGAGGCGGGCGATCCGCTCCAGGGCCCAGGGCCAGTCCTTTTCCTCCCATTTGTCGCTCATGGGGGCCCGGTAAAGGACCTTTTTCAGGCGGTGCTTGTTGGCCTCCGTAAGATCGAAGAAGCCCGCCCCTTTGGCGCACAGGGACCCTTCATTGATCGGGTGATCGGCGTCGCCCTCGATGTTGAAGATCTTGCCGGTCAATTTATCTACACTGCACAATAGACCGCACCCGACGGAACAGTAACAGCAGACGGTGAAGACCTGCTTGGACGCTTTGACGCGGTTCATCTTGCTCAGCTCGTCCGCATAAGCCTGTACGGGGTTCAAGTTGATGCCCAGGCCGGACAGGGCAATCCCTGATCCGATGGCCCCGGACATACTCAAGAAACCCCTTCTGGTAATCTCCATAGAAGCCTCCTTAATCCTTAAATTAATACAAAAATTACTTATGTCATAAATGATCTATGTCAAGCGCGGCATATCTACGCCATTTTCAAAAAATCGTCAAGGAAAAAATGAATGGAAACTTAAACAAATTAGCATGTTATAGTAAATAAAACATAAGAAGGAATAACTAGCGTCAGCCGGATACGGGACATGAACCATTCTTTGACTTTTTCAAGTCTTGTCATGTATAAATATAGACATGAAACGCTCATGGCGGCTTTCCGTCATAAAGGGAAATCAAAATGCTGCGCAGACCCATCCCCACCCTAACCATCCCCTTGAAGGGGAGGGGACTAAAGAGCGTGGCCCTTCGCCTGAGGGGAACGGAAATACTTATATTTCTCCCCCTTCAAGGGGGAGATTAAGAGGGGGATGGGGTAATTATTGAAAATATTAGTGAATTCGACGAATACGGCAGCAAGCAGCGTCAGGAGGAAGATGCGCGTTTATATAGGTTTTGACGACACGGACGTTCTGGATTCGGAATTCGGCACGGGCAAGGTGGCCCGCCGCTATGAAAGGCTGCTCCCCGCAGGCTGCCGGGTCTGGGGGGTTGTCCGCCAGCAGCTCCTGGTGGATCCCCGCATCCCCTATACCTCCCACAACAGTTCGGCCTGCATCGTGGTGGAAGTTGCCGATCCTTCCCTGGTGACATGCCTGTTGCCATTGGCGATCGAGCACATGGAAAGATCATCCGCCTTGGGCAGCGATCCGGGGCTATGTTTCGTATGTGAAGGGGATCAGTCCCTCCCGGCGCTGGCAACCTTTGGCCGCCTATGCACGGAAAGGATCATGACCCAGGCTGACGCCCGGCAGGCTACCGGCGGCAGCCACCTTTCCGGTCACGGCGGGACAAATGACGGGATCATCGGCGCAGCGGCCGCCGTGGGCCTCACCGCTTCCGGGTGGAGCGGGCGCTTTATCGAGTTTGCCAAACTGCGGGATTTTCCCGATCCGGTGTCCGTAGGGGAGCTGGCAGGAAAAGGGATCCGGGCGGTTTCCCTGGAGAGGGACACCATCTGCCCCGCCCCCGGAGATCTGGTCAGAACAAAAGGATGGCTCCGCCCCCGGCTGTGGGGGCATGAGGCGGTCCTCCCCGTAAAGCCCATGGGACCGGGCCACTGGGAAAGCATAGGAGATAAACGAAAGAAGGACAAGCCGTAAATGACGACATCGTAAAAAGCCCATATGCTGCGTTGCGCTTCATCCCTCATCGTTGCGACGTACAGTAAAGTACGCCTCACTCCTCGGGAATTGCGCGCCTTGCCTATAAAACTTTTTACTTCGTCATCCAATTTCTGATTTATCGCAAGACCATAACTTTAGGAGGTGTGATCATGGCAGGAAAGATTTTTTACCGGGAACGCCGGAAAGTTGGAGAAAAGGAAAAGAAACCCCGTTTTAAGCTCGTCGCTGTGGCCGGTTTGGATCTGAAGTTTTACAGTGAGCACCTGCGCAAGAAGGAGCTGGAAGAAATAGCTGCTGCCGTGGGTGCGGAACTGGTCCTCCTGAAGGCAGCAAAGGATACAGACGAAGAAGTCGAGGTAAAAGAATAACGACGGCGTAAAAAGCCCATATGCGGCGTACGCCAAGTACGCCTCGTGCCTCAAGATTTGCGCGCCTTGCCTGCGAATCTTTTTACGAAGCCGTTTGTTATGGCGTTATGAAAATTTGCCAAAGGATAGCGAGGATGATTTATGGCCCTTTATCGAGAGCGGGACGGCCGCCGGCTGCATGTGAAGAGCAGACTGATGGGAGAGAGCCTGGTCGGGAAGACATTTCTGGAGGATCTCGCCGTTGCTCCCCAGCGGCGGCTCTTTCCCGACGTGAATGTCGTCAAGATCGGCGGGCAATCCATCTGCGATCGTGGGGTCAAGGCCTTGCCCGCCCTCATCAAGGAAATCGTCGCCTGCAAAAATAACCATAAGCTGCTCATAACCACCGGCGGCGGCACCCGGAGCCGCCATATCTACTCCATCGGCCTGGAGCTGGGCATGCCCACGGGGATTATCGCCAAGTTCGGGAGTTCCATATCCGAACAGAACGCCCTGTTGATCTCCACCCTTCTGTCTCCCTGGGGAGGCATCAAAATCGGGCATGACGAGGTGATCAAGCTCTCCATCTACTTTTCCCAGGACTGCCTGCCCGTCATGCACGGCATGCCTCCCTACGATTATTTCGCCCTCCCCACCTCCAAGTCACGCATCCCCGTCCACCGTACCGATGTGGGAACTCTGATCCTGGCCAATCTTATCGGCGCCAAGAGCTGCATACTGGTCAAGGATGAGCAGGGACTATATACGGACGATCCGAAAAAGAACGACAAGGCGACCTTCATTTCCGAGATCAGCGTAACGGACCTTCTGGCAAGAGACCTTGAGGACCTGATCATCGAACGCCCCTGCCTGGAGATACTCCAGAACAGTGAAGTCATCGACCGGATCCAGATCATCAACGGCCTGGAGGCGGGGAACCTCACCCGTGCCTTACAGGGCGAGCATATCGGAACAATCATTTATAGAAATTAAAACAATGCCGGATCAAGAATTTTCCTCTTATAAAAATTTTATTGAAAGGTATTCCAGGCACAGCTCACCATGGGGTTAAGACCCTTTCCCTGCATGATGACGTCCAGATGGGTGAGGCTGAGGGCAGAGACGTCCAGATCATGGTCGTTCAGGTCGCTTACCCGGTTGAGGGTGACGAGGTAGCGTCGGCATTTATCACAGCTAAAGGCCGCTTCCTGGGTTCTTTTTTCCACATAGAAAAAGTCCATGCCCTGCTGGGCCTCGTGCTCACAATAAGGACAGATTACCCGGCTGAAAACCCAGTCATGACCGCATTGGGAACAGTGGAGCCAGCGGCGGGTTATCTTCTCCTCGATCAGCGCGATCGTGGGAAAGGCGCCACAAACGGGACAGTAACCCTTTTTCCAGTCAGCGCCGCTGATCAGCGCTACGGCGTCGGGGCGACGCTTTTCCAGTAAGATTCTCGTCAATTGATGAAGAAGGAGGGCGATGCCTTGGGGACTGGCCGGGAGGTCAGCAGACCAGAGTTTGATGACCTCCTCGCCGTGATCGGGAAAGTTACGGAAATAATCATAGATATCCAGTCCGCCTTTGCGTCCGGCTTCTTCAAAACGGCTCATGTCTTCCCGGAGACTGGGGAAACCTTCTTTTATGGCCTCGGTCATTGCGGATACCATCTCCTGCCAGTGATCATCGGGAGTGAAAAACCGCAGTTGCCGGACCAGGGAAACACCACCGGTAAACCGGACCGGATCGAAGCCCGTTAAAGGAATGGATTTCCATTTTCTCTTCCCAAGCAAGCTATTCCTCGCGATCAGAACCGGTCGGAAGGCCCCGATGATTTCCCCGCTGTGGGGGTTCTTTCCGATCTCCCGGTCCATGATCTCACTTAGCGTCTCTATATTCTGTTTCATCATCAAGCCTTCTTTTTTTGTTTCCCCTCTATACGATGGAAAAGACTCGTGTCAAGCGATATATGACATATATGACATATGGGGGTTGACTTTCTCGCCGATATTTTGTATTGAGCCAAACGTAACATATGTTAAAGGAGATATAAGTCATTGAAACATAATCTCTTCATGGTTGTACTTGTCTTTTTTCTTTTCATCTCTCCCGCCTCCGCCCAGGATAAGCTTCATGTCGCCGTAGCGGCGAATTTCATTTCCCCTTTTAAGGAATTGATCCAATCATTCGAAAAACAGACGGGAATACGGGTAGAGGCGACCTACGCGTCCACGGGGCAACTTTACACCCAGATTGCGAACGGCGCCCCTTATGACCTTTTTCTTTCTGCAGATCAGGAAAAACCGGACCTCCTCCACAAGGCGGGAAAGGGCGACGCCCCTTTTGTCTATGCCACGGGAAAGGTGATCCTCTGGACGAACCGGAAGGATCTGTGTCCCCTTAAGAACTGGCGGGAGGTTATTGCCTTACCCGGCATGAAAAAAATAGCCGTCGCCAACCCGAAAACCTCTCCCTATGGCGCGGCGGCAATAGAGGCGTTGAAGAAAACCGGCGTCCTGGAGGATGTCCAGGGGAAGCTTGTTTACGCCCAGAATCTCGCCCAGGCCTTTCAATATGCCGCCACGGGCAGTGTGGATGGGGGATTTTGCGCCTTGTCCGCCACTTCATCGGCAGAGGGACGGAAGGGATGTTTTTTCTCTATCGATGAGTCCCCACCAATTGTCCAGGGGGCCTGCCTCCTGAAAAGGACGGCCCATCGCGAAGCGGCGGAAAAGTTTGCCAGGTTTTTGGCCTCACCGGAGGCGGTCGCGGTCAAAAAGAAATATGGGTACAAATAACAGATGGACTGGACAGCACTTTTTCTTTCCCTGAGACTCGCCCTGGTCGCCACCACGATCCTGATGATCGTCACCGCGCCCCTGGCCTGCCTCATGGCTTACAGCCGCCTGCCGGGAAAAGCATTCCTGGAGGCATTCATCAACCTGCCTCTGGCAATGCCGCCTACGGTTGTCGGGTTTTACCTGCTGATCATTATGGGTCCCGAAGGCTGGCTGGGGGGACTGTGGACGAGGGCGACCGGATCACCGCTCCTCTTCACCTTTACCGGAATTGTCATCGCTTCCATCATCTACAGCATCCCCTTTGCCCTGCAACCGATGCGGGCGGCCTTTGAAAAGATCGATTCCCGGCTGATCGAAAGCGCCCGGATCCTCGGCCTTTCCCCGCCGGCCATTTTCTTCCGGGTGATCATCCCCAACAGCCTGAACGGGATCGCTGCTTCCGCCATCCTCGTTTTTCTCCATACCCTGGGGGCCTTCGGCGTCGTGCTCATGGTGGGGGGGAGCGTGCCGGGACAGACCCGGGTGGCCTCCGTCGCCATCTACGAGGCCGTAGAGACGCTGCAATACGGCAGCGCCGCCATGATGTCCCTGGCGTTGCTGCCGATCTGCTACGTCTTTCTCCTCGTCGTCCATCGTCTGACCAGGAGGAGCCCCTCGTGAATCTCCAGATCCGCATCCGCAAGCCCCTGCCCCACTTCGATCTTTCCCTGGACGTAAACTGCCCGGCGGAGACGATGACCGTGGTCATCGGTCCCTCCGGCGCCGGCAAGACGACGCTCATGCGCATCATCGCAGGACTGGATAAACCTGCCGAGGGTTTCATACAATTCGGAGACGAGGTCTGGCTGGATACAAAACGGCGGATTTTCCTGCCGCCACAGAAACGCCGCCTCGGTTACGTCTTTCAGGATTATCCCCTCTTCCCCCATTTGAGCATCCACGACAACGCCGCCTTTGCCGCCGGAGCCAAGAAAGATGTCGTTCAGGAACTGCTGGAGCGTTTCGGCATCGAGCATTTACAGGATCGTAAACCCGACGCCGTCTCGGGCGGGGAGCGCCAGCGGTGCGCCATCTGCCAGGCCCTGGCCAGGGAGCCCCGTCTCCTTCTCCTCGACGAGCCCTTTTCCGCCCTCGATGTCTTCACCCGGCGGGATCTCCGGGATGAATTGCGCAACCTGAAAGAAGAACTGCGCATGCCCGTGATTTATGTTACCCATGACGTCAACGAGGCCCTTTATTTAGCCGACGATCTCTTGCCCCTTGTCGAGGGCCGGGTGGACCGTGAATGGATGCAGCGTTCCCTGATGCGGGTGGACGATGCGAGATCCGAGCGGGCCAAGGCGGTCCGGGAACCGCGGCTGTCCATTGCTTATTAATAAAACAGGGGCGCTATCCCCTTTTCAAAGGAGTTGATACGTTCATGAAAATTGGCGCTTATTCCTATGACGAGTATGTCCATCTCGTAAAATCATTTCACGGCAGTCTGGCCCCGGGGCTGATCATCGGGGGATTCATCGTGGATCTGGCCCTGAAAAACCTTCCCGAAGGAGAGTTCTTCGACGCCATCTGCGAAACCTCGGTCTGCCTGCCCGACGCCGTCCAATTGCTGACCCCCTGCACGATCGGCAACGGCTGGTTGAAGATCTTCGACGTCGGCCGATTTGCCGTGACTTTATATGAAAAGGAAAAGGGAAAGGGAATCAGGGTTTATCTCGATTCGGAAAAACTGAAACCCTGGCCGGAATTCAACGCCTGGTATTTCAAGCTGAAAAAGAAAAAGGAACAGGATTCCGAACGCCTCATGTCCCAGATAAAAGACGCCGGCGCCTCGGTCCTCAGCATGCAGCCGGTCCGCGTGAAACCAGAGCTTACGGTCAAGCGGCGCCTGGGTCCCACCGCCGTCTGTCCCGCCTGCGGCGAGTCCTATCCCATCAGAGACGGGGCGTCCTGCCTTTACTGCCAGGGACGTTCGCCCTATGTGGAATAAAATGATTAAAATCAAAATCCTTGACTATTCTCAGTCCATCTATTAAATCTTTTCTGAAAGGTAAAGAAGAGCATGGTCATGGAGATCAAGTATAAGATCTGGATCGAAAAAAAGGGGAAGGTCATCTTCGGGCATGGCCGGGAAGAGCTGTTCCAGGCCATCGACGAGTGCCACAGCTTGAACGCGGCGGCGAAAAAGCTCGGCATGTCCTACCGCGCCGCATGGGGACGCTTGCGGGCCTCGGAGGAGCGCCTGGGCGTCAAACTCGTGGAGAGTGACACCGCAAAAAAAGGGATGACCCTGACCCCGGCCGCCAAGGGCCTCCTCGACAAATTCCAGCGCCTGGAGAAGGATGCCGATGCCTATATTAAGAGGACAAGCCACGAACTTTCCACCCTCCTGGCGGGCGACGCCAAAACAGAAGCAGAAGAGGGAAAAAGCGATTAGAGAATTGCCCCTCCCACCTTGCATCGGTAAAATATCGTTTGACTTTCTCACCAACCCGTAATAGGTGTAACTACGTATAATATTTTCCAGCTGATTTGGGTCAAGCGAAGTTAGGGCATTCTGTCTTCAATATTGTGGAACAAGGAAGGCCACCGTGCTCCGCAGAGTTCGGTGGTTTTTTTATGTGTAGCGCATGCTGACGGATATCAGGCTCTGCCGGGCAAAACAACCGGTCAGAACGGGAGAGAAGGAGGAACAAGAAATGGTTAAAAAGCTTTATATTGGAAATCTGGCAGAGGATGTCACTGAAGATGATTTAAGGGCCAACTTTGGCGAAATCGGCGAGATTGTATCACTGGTAATTATTCGTGACAAGATCACCGGCATGAGCAGAGGTTTCGGCTTCGTGGAGATGTCAACAGAACAGCAGGCTGAGGAAGCCGTGCAAAAATTCAATGGCGGAGAACTTCTCGGTCGCACAATCCGGGTAAACGAGGCTAAACCCAAAGGCGAGGGTGATGAACGGCCGCGATCTCCCGGCGGTCCCGGCCGGAGACCTGGTGGATTCAGCAGTCAACAACCTCGTAGCGGCTTCGGGAATCGCGGTGGCGGCGGCGGACGCAGATCTTAGCAACTTAATCGAAAAAGGGGTTTTCAGGAATGGGGGGGGCCTTCCCCACCTGAAACACCCTTGAAGTTGCTCGACAGATTAATCACCGCTTCCCTTACCCATCAGCTCTGACATTTCTGCAAAAAATAATGAAATATTAAATGATTGACAAATTTATCAGGGTCGGTTAATCCCCGAAAGGTCGGAAACGGATGGGAAAGGTCGATCAGAATCATTTTAATGACTTCTCAAATACACCATTCATGCAAATCGTCTTGTTGGGGGATTTTTCTTGTCTCCTTACTATCCCTGATTTTTTTTTCCGCACAATACGGTCACACTGAAGAACCCAAGGCCGACAAACGTCCCCGTATTGGTCTGGTCCTGAGTGGCGGCGGCGCCCGGGGGATCGCCCATATCGGCATCCTGAAGGTTCTCGAAGAGATGCGCATCCCCATCGACTGCATCGCCGGGACGAGCATGGGGGCCATCGTCGGCGGCCTCTATGCGGCAGGCGCTTCTCCTGCCGATCTGGAAAAGCTCGTCACCAGCATCCCCTGGAACGAGGCCTTCACAGACAAGCAGACGGCGGACAAGCTCTCCTTCCGTCGCAAGGAGGATCGCAACTCCGATAAGATTGATTTGAATCTCGGCATTAGGGACGGTCGTTTTATCACTTCCAAGGGACTGGTCCAGGGACAGAACCTGAATCTGCTCCTGAAGGAAATGCTTCTTCATACGTTGGACATCAAAGACTTTGACAAGCTCCATATTCCCTTTCGGGCCGTAGCCGCCGACATCGAAACAGGACAGACCGTGGTTATCGGCGCCGGGGACCTCTCCGCGGCCATCCGGGCCAGCATGTCCATCCCAGGCATTTTCGCCCCCATGGAAATCAAGGGAAAGATGCTCGTCGACGGCGGCATCGCCAACAATCTCCCCGTCGATGTAGTCAGAAGCATGGGAGCGGATATCCTGATCGTCGTCGATATCGGGACACCCCTCCGGACCAGGGAGGGGTTGAATTCTCCGACCAGCATCACCGCCCAGGTCATGACCATCCTTATTCAGAGAAACGTCCAGGTCCAGTTGCAGACTCTCAAACCGGAGGATATCCTCATCCAGCCCCAACTTGGCAATCTGGGGACCACAGATTTTTCAAAAACCGCCGAAGCCATGAGTATCGGGGAGGATACGGCAAAAAAGCTTACAGACCGCCTGGCCCGCCTGGCCGTGTCTCCCGAAAACTATCAGGTCTATCTGGCCCGTCAGCGCCAGCAGCCGGTGGAACTGCCGAAAATTGACTACGTCAAGGTGGAGATAAAATCCCAGCAACTCCCCCCGGGGACTCGGTTCCCATCGGATGGTAAGAAGGCCGGCGAAATCAATCTGGACTTGAGCGCCAAGATGAAAGAGATGGCCGGCATCCCAACCATAGAGGAGAATAGATCAAAAATATCCCCCAAAGTCCTGGAGGCCCAGATAGAAACAAAGGCCGGGGAGAAGCTGGACGTGGAAACCCTCAACAAAGACATCACTCGCCTCTATGGTCTCGATACCTTTGAGCGGGTCGATTTCCATCTCGATAAGAAGGACGGCAAAACAGGTCTGATTTTCGACCCGGTGGAGAAATCATGGGGTCCCACCTACCTGCGTTTCAGCCTGAGCCTGGCCGATGATTTCAAGGGAGACAACAGCTATACCATCGGGGGACGGATTACGAGGACGGAAATCAATGCCCTCGGCGCCGAATGGCGAAATCAATTGCAGGTAGGTGATCTTCCCCGCATCTTCAGCGAATTCTACCAGCCGCTGGACTTTGGGACCCGCTATTTTATCGCCCCCCGGATTGAGTACCGCGAGTGGAACGCCAACGTCTTCGCCTCAAACAGCGGCAATGTCATCGCCGAGTACCGGATCAAGGAATTCCTGGGCGCTCTGGATGTAGGGCGGCAGTTTGGAAACTGGGGGGAATTCCGTCTGGGCTTCATACGGGGTTACGGCACCACCCGTCTCAACGTCGGCGATCCTTCCCTCTGGCCGACGGAAAGCTTTAACGAAGGGGCCATAACGTCGTCTTTCGCCTACAACACCCTGGACGACTTCAATTTCCCACTCCGCGGGGCCAGCGGCGGCGCCAGGGTGATCTCCGGTCTTCCCGAGCTGGGGTCGGACAACAAATTTACCGGTATTGATATCGGCGGGCTGGCTGCGAAAACATGGGGCAAGATTACCGTTATCCCGAAGGTTTTATACAAAGGCACCATTGACGGGGATGGGGAAATCCAGAACGCCTATACGATCGGCGGTTTCATGAACCTTTCCGGATACCGGCCCGAGCAGTTGTCAGGCCAGCACGTAGGGCTTGCCGAGATCATCTGCTACCGTAGCATGGGCACGCTGGGTTTAGGAGACTTCCATACCGCCCTTTATCTGGGCTTCTCCGCCGAAGCGGGCGGCGCCTGGCAAGACCGTAGCGACATCACCTTCAGTTCTCTCATCTATTCAGGGAGCGTCTTCGTCGGGGCCAACACCTTTATCGGTCCCGCCTATCTCTATTACGGATTGGCCGAAGGGGGAAATCAAACCGTAGGTCTCTTTATCGGGCAGCGCTTTTAAGGGAAGGGGATGGGGTTACTTTTTGATTTTAATCACCCCGGATATCATCTAAGTCCCGGGACTCGTCCAGGCGTTTGCCGACCAAGTCCGCCAGAGACGCGTCAAATCCAAGATGCCTGCCGAGAATGAGGGTCAGAGCGGGGTATTTTTTTGCTTCCGCCCGCATCATAGCCGGTATATCCTCGCGAAGATGAATCCCCAGATGAAGGAAATAGGGCATGACGATGATCCTATCCGCCCCCATTCTGACACATTTCTCAAGAATATCGGGGAAGTGTGGTCCTAACTCAGACATATAACAGGTTTCGATCATCGCCCCGGGACGTTTTTCCTTCAGTAATTGGGCAACCCTTTCCATACCCTCCCCTGCCCCGGGGACCCGGCTTCCGTGTCCCATCAGAATGACTGCTTCCAACATATGATTATCTTTCATCTGAAAATGCGACCTCACATTATTGAATTTATTAGTCTAATTATCCCCTCCCCTTCAAGGGGAGGGTCAGGGTGGGGATGGGTCTCACATTTTCATCCCCCTTTGTGACGGCAAGCTGTCATGAACGTTTCATCCTGAAATTACCTCATATGTTAATGAATCCAAAATGTTATGCTCCCTCCCCTTCGAGGGGAGGGCCAGAGCCTGCCCCGTACTTGATACGGGGGTGGGAACGGGACTGTGCCGCCAGGGAGCACAAGGCGTGGATGACGCTGACCGCCAGGGGGCTCCCCCCCCGACGCCCTGTCAAGGTAACATAGGGAACGTCGAGGGACATAAGTTCCTCTTTGCTTTCGATCACATGGACGAATCCCACCGGCATGGCAACGACCAGGGCGGGTCGCAACCCCTCTTCCATGATGAGACGATTCAGTTCCAGCAGGGCCACCGGGGCGTTGCCAAAAACGGCGATGCCGCCGTCGAGGACAGCCTTTGCCTTGCCTACGGCAAACAACGAGCGGGGAAGGCCTTGGTCGTGCGCCGCACGGGCGACGTCGTCGTCGGCAATATGGCAATGAATCTGCTCCCGCCGATACCGGGGCCATACAGAGCGCAGGCGATCCAGTGATAGTCCATTGCGGATCATATTTGAATCCACGTAAAGGGGACAGCCATTCTTCAAGGCGGTCTCCGCCGCCGTGATCGCTGCCGCGGAAAACCTTACATCACCAATGATTCCGAAGTCGCCGACGGTATGAATCATCCGGCGGACCACTTCCCATTCTTGACCAGAAAAATCATGAACCGGGGCCTCACGGTCGATGATGTCAAAAGAGAGTGCCTCAATATCTGCACCGCTTAGTGGCTTTTCATGGAGGCCATAGATCAAGGGCTTGATACAAGAATCTGTTTTCCCATTCATACTAAACACAACCTGCTGTTTTTATGTGTTGTTACGGTAGCTTACGCGACCGGTGTCATCGAAACTTCGAAAGCCCTTAATTTCCCTTAACAGGTCATTCCGGCAAAAACTGGAAATCAGTATTTTCAACAATTCATATGCTGCCGTGATTCCCGCCTCCGCGGGAATCACGACTTTTTGCGAAGCCGTCACCCCCTGCATTTCGCCAAAAACACATCCAGGGCCTCCGGCCGGCCGGCAAGATGGAGGTGGACATAACTGACCAGGATATTCCCCTTTTGAAATCCTTCCTGGTAAACCTCATTGGTCCGCCGATAGGTCATATCATAAACGGCTCGCCACCCTTCACTGTCCACCGGGGTCACAAGCAGTTCGGAATAGTGAAATTCATGGCCCCGCAGGAGATCGCCTCTCTTTCCCCAGAGGCTGCCCTCCCTGAGGGCGACTTCTACATAACCCAAGGATTTGATCCGGTCAAGCATCCTTGTCCTTGCCGGGACAAGCCCGACCATCGGGTAGGAAATGCCGTCCCTGGTTTCAATCCCTTCGGAGAGGTACATCAATCCACCGCATTCCCCATAGACAGGACGGCCCGAACGGGCAAATTGGCGGATGTCTTCTTTCATGGCCTCGTTCCCGGACAATATTTCCGAGTATTCTTCGGGATAGCCGCCGCCTATGTACAAGGCGTCTATCCCGTCGGGAAGTCTCTCCTCACCCAGGGGCGAAAAAGGAATGATGCAGCAATCACGTTGCCTCAATTCATCGAACAAATCCTGATAGTAGAAGTGAAAGGCATCATCCCGGGCAACACCGATGCATATTGCCTTACGGCGGACCGGAGCGGTCTGCAAACCTTCTGCCCATATCCCTCCGGCAGGATCTTCCTCACCCGGCGCCACTGCCCCATGCCTTTGTTCGCAAGCATTTGCTGACGATTCCCCTGCACCGGCGCCATCCTTCCTGCCTGCTAACCCTGGCGCCCCTGCTTCGATGCAGTCCCCGTCATTTCCGAGAGACAGCGAACCGGCGCTCCTGGCGATTTTCAGGATATCATCAAGAGATACCTGGCGATCAACCGCATCGGCCAGGCCGGCGAGGAACGAAGGCGAGAGATTCTTGGCATTCGCCGTAACGAGTCCCAGATGGCGGCTGGACAGAGTGGGCAGAGCGCCTTTTTCTATGGCCCCCACGAGTCTTGAAGCACCTGAACTTTCCAGGCTTTTTTCCACCAGCTCGGCATGACGCCTGGAACCGCAGGCATTGGCGATGACGCCGGCAATGCGGACCCCTTCATGAAAGGTCGCAAATCCTTTCACCAGGGCCGCGATGCTTCCGGCCATCCCGAAGACATCCGTTACGAGAATAACCGGCGCGTTGAGCCACAAGGCAATCTCGGCGCTGCTCCCGGAAATGGAATCGGGATGGGCCCCGTCGAATAATCCCATGACGCCCTCAATGATGGAGATATCAGCGTCCGCGCTCACCCGTGAAAACAAGCGGGTTACATATTCCTGATTGCTCATCCAGCCATCGAGGTTATAGGCGGGACGCCCCGAGGCAATTGCATGATAGGAGGGATCGAGGAAATCCGGCCCTGCCTTGAATGTCTGAACCCTTAGCCCCCGCCGCTTCAGAGCGGCAATCAGCCCCAGGGTTACCGAGGTCTTCCCGACCCCGCTGTGGGTCCCCGCAATCACAATCCGTGGCATCATAGTTCTTTCACCTGTAGGTTTTTTAGCAATGCCCGGCCCGATAGTAAAGTCTTTTATACAATGCGCTGCTGCCACGGTTACGTTTTTGCTTGCTATCTTTGGCCGGATAAGTTTATGCTATGTCATAAATCACGGATATTTACCGGGCAGCGGATTATCCATTGCCGGAAGAAAGAAAACATTCATATGACCGAAACAGAAACAAATGTGACATTAAATCCACAAGCAGAAAAATCGGCAGAAGAAACATCCTCCCAAACACCAGAGGCTGCTGACTCCCGGGCCTCGTCACCACTCACCGACCAGGAAAGACGCCCTCCACGCCGCCGTCCGCCCCGAAAAAGAAAAAAGGCGACCGTTTCCACCGATGTTTCCAACGCTCTTGCCGAGTCCCCAACCATGGAGGAACGCTGGGACCCCAGGCAGTTCAAGGTTCCCCCTGTTGAGGGTAAGACCAGGTTTCACGACTTCGACCTTCCCGACCCGCTGATGCACGCCATCAGCGATCTCGGCTTCCAGTACTGCACCCCGATCCAGGCGGAAATCCTTCCCAGCACCCTTTCAGGCAAGGATGCCAGCGGCAGGGCCCAGACCGGCACGGGAAAAACGGCGGCCTTCCTGATTGCGGTCATTACCAGGCTTCTGAGCCATCCCCACCCGGGAGACCGACCCCACGGGACACCCCGGGTCCTGATCCTGGCCCCCACCCGGGAATTGGTGCTCCAAATTTCTGAGGAAGCACGCCAACTTGTCAAATATTGCGGGCTGAAGATCATTTCCGTTTTTGGCGGGATGGATTACGACAAACAGCGTCTGCAACTGGCCGCCGGTCCCGCCGACATCATGGTGGCTACCCCGGGTAGGTTGCTGGACTTTCAGCGGCGCGGCGACATAACCCTGAAAAAGGTCGAGGTTATGATCATTGATGAGGCCGACCGGATGCTCGATATGGGTTTTATCCCGGACGTCCGCATGATCATCCACAGCACCCCACCCCGGGAAAAGCGCCAGACACTCCTTTTCAGCGCCACCCTGACCGGGGAAATAACCCGCCTCGCCTCCCAGTGGACCGTCAACCCCGTAACGGTGGAAATAGCGCCGGAGCAGGTGGCCGTCGATACGGTGGATCAGATCGTCTACATTGTGACGGAACACCAGAAATTTGACCTCCTGTTTAACATCATTACCAGGGAAAACCTCGAGCGGGTCCTGGTCTTCTGCAACCGGAAAGACGAGGTCAGGAGACTCGCCGAACGGCTGACCAGATACGGCATCAACTGTTCCGAACTCTCCGGCGACATTCCCCAGCGAAGCCGGATTCGCAGGCTTGATGACTTCAAGAGCGGAAAAATCCGGGTCATGGTCGCTACGGATGTAGCCGGCCGGGGCATTCACATCGAGGGGATGGATCACGTCATCAATTTCACGTTGCCCCATGATCCCGAAGATTACGTGCACCGCATCGGCCGCACCGGTCGGGCGGGAGCCAGCGGCACCGCCGTCAGCTTCGCCGATGAGGGAGACGCCTTTTACATCGCCCCCATCGAGGCGTTCATGGGACGGGAACTGCATTGCATTGAACCTGACGATGAAATGCTGACCAGGCCGGTAGCTGTTTATCCCGCCAAGAAAAGCGTTCCCCGGGTCAGACGGCAAACCACAGACAGAAAACCTCCCCCCGCCCGCTCCCGGCGGCCCCATTTTTAACATCTGCAATAAACACGATATTGTGAGAATCACCCCTCCCCTTCAAGATGGGGTGGGAATGGGTCATGATTTCGCATTGCCTGCATCTTACTGCTGGGGGTGACTATTGCTTGCGAAGCCATTAATGATCATATTCAGGCGCCCTTGCAGATTCATCAGTTTTGAACAACCTGAAGGGTACTTATGTCGACAACGCCCTTATCTGAATAATTGCTGAAATAATGCCATGTTCCATCCAGCAAGACGTATTGGAGATCCTTCTTTGTATTCGGGTTAATGGTCACTTTTGTGCCTGTCAAATTATTTACAGTCAGCAAGAAGCCGCTAGCCGGCTCGACAACTATTGACCCTGTCGTGGGAGAATAACTATAAGATAATCCGTTGACGGGTTGCGCCCATTCCGCAGGTTTAAGGCCCAGATCGCTCAAGTCTGCAGGATATTTATTATTCTGCTGATAATACTTGGTAATCAGATCGATCATGCCCGTGGTGATTTCGGTAAAGGTCGATCCCAGGCTGGTCAGGGGCGCCGATGCCTGGCCGTAATGGAGGGAGCAGCCGACACGGGGATAGTCCGGCGACGCCGGGTCGGAGACCAGCCAGACATAAGAACCGCCCGAGGCGCACTGGTAACGGCTGTCAATCGCGAGGGACGGGGCATTGTTGTGCAGGTAGTAGCTCCTTTCGTCCTGCTCGATGTTGTAACGGTTGGAAAGGCACTTCGCCTTGCGGCCCTGTTCCAGATAGGCGGCAAGCTGGGGCGCAGCAATGCTCAAGAGCACCCCGACGATAGCAATTACCACCACCAGCTCCACAAGGGTAAAGCCTGCCACTGAACTAAGTCGTGATTGCCTGTGGACCGATGTCGTCGCATGGCGGCTGCGCACAGAATCATCATTCTTTTCGATATATTGCACTTGCATTCCCCCTCAAATGTACATAGGAGTTTCTTTCCGCACCACCGTACCTCAAAACCATTGGAAAATCAATCCCCGGTACTATTTGTCATATTGCCGCTCTGCTCACCGTCACCTTGCCGTCATTGTCTCACCGTCCGGGGCGGATCAGGAAGTCGGGCTGACGGCAACTCCGGGCGCTTTTGGAGAGGATTTCGGGACTACAGGCCGCCGGCTTCCCCTGGCGGTTGTAACAGAGGAAGACTTCCTTCAAAAAACGGCCCGACCCGGAGCAGAAAACAGCCATGCCGCTTTCCGGCAGGATGGCGCCCACCACCCGGAATTCCTTCTTGAGCGCCGCCGTGTTCGTGCGGACCGGTTCGCGTAGTTGACGGTATCGCGGGGGAAGGGGAGCTTCTTGCTTCAGTTTCTCCGTCATGGAAAGATACTCCCGGGGCGAAAGGCCGGAACAGGTCCCATGACGTCGCCATTCATGGGCATAGAGGCGTTCACTGGGATAGAGGCCCGGAAACTCCCGTTTGAGTTGGGATGGGAAAGGAACGGAAGAACAATTTTGGGGGAATCCCTTTTGATACTGGGGCCAAAGTCCGTGGATAACAAATCCTGGATTCTTCCCGGAGCCGCATTGCTCAAAATCTTTGCCGCCCTTCCCGGCGCAGAAATCCGGGGACCAGGACAGGGCAAGGACGTAGAAATCGAAATCCCCGGGGACAGATCCTCCCTTATTGGATCGGCCATGAACAGGAGCGGTCGTAATCAAGATCATGATTAATGTAATCAGCAAACAAATTCGCCTTTTCATCCCAAAAGATGATCTCCTTTCTTTGAATACTAAGGTGTGAATTCCCCTCCCCCTTAAGGGTAGCGTCGGCTTGGGGCGGGTTTAGTGCTTGATTTTCATCCTTTTTTGTTAATGCTATCGTTCATGAACTTTTCATATCTTCACCAGATATTTTATGCAACCGTTGACGATGTTTTTTGCCTTCTCAAAACTCAACTCCTTTCTGAGCAGGCCAACCCTCACCGTATCCATGCTTGATCATGGTCATTTCCGTCACTGTATCGGCCAGGCTAATCAGGCCTTCCGGGGCCTGGCGACCGGTCATGACGACAACCACCCCCGGTCCGGCCTTTTGTAGCGACTCAATGACTGCCTTCTCGGTCAAGAGGTTTTTTTTTACAGCCAGACAGATCTCATCCATGACAATCAGGTCATAGTTGCCGTCAGCAATGGCCGCCGTCGCCTTATTGAGACCCTCCCGGGCCGCCTGCTGATGAGCCGCGAATGACGGGTTGGTTTCGTCAGGGATAAATCCCAAACCTGCCTGAATGATTTCTACCCCGGGCAGATGACGGCAGGCGCCGAGTTCTCCCGTTTCCCCGGCGGCCTTGATAAACTGAACGATAAGCGATTTCAGGCCATGACCACTGGCGCGGAGGACCATCCCGAGGGCTGCGCTGGTCTTGCCCTTGCCGTTGCCGGTGAACAAGAGTATGCGGGGGGCATTTGGCTTCATTATTTCAATCCCATGAGGCGATAGATCTTTTCCATGTCGAGGCTGCGCCGGACGATCTCCGCCAGGCGGTCGAAGGCCGGTTCCAGATCATAAACGGCAAGGATCTCTCCTCTCGGCAGCCAGGAGCGGCGGCGACGGAGCCGGTCGATAAACCAGCGCCGGAAGGCGTCGTCGTCGAAGACCCCATGGAGGTAGGTCCCCCAAATGCGGCCGTCAGGAGATTTGACTCCGATTATCTCCCCGTCTTCCCGGAAAAAGGCCGGATGGTTTTCCGCTCCTGTTGTCTGACCGTGGTGAATCTCATAGCCTTTCACAGGCAACCCCGATTCCGCATGCCTTCCTTTAACGCATTGCAGGGTTTTCTCCCAGGCCAGGGTCGTTGTCACGGAGAGGAGCCCCAGACCGGCGGGGTTCTTCCCGGCCGACTTTTGCCCGGCAGATGTAAAACATGATGAAGAAAAGCGCTGCGATCCCGAGGGCGCTGCGATCCCGGCGGCAGTATCTCCCCGGGATTCAAGACCATGGGGATCGTCTATTTCACTGCCAAGTATCTGGAATCCGCCGCAGATTCCCACCAATTCCGTTTTTTCCTCCCCGGCCAGCCGCCCGATCTCCCGGGCCAGGCCATTGTTTTCGAGATAGGCCATATCGGCGATGACGTTCTTGCTTCCCGGCAGAATCAGAGCGTCGGGATTCCCCATTTCCCGTGCTGTTCTGACGATGCGCAGGGAGACATCAGGCTCGATCCGGAAAGGGTCAAAGTCGGTAAAATTCGAAATATGCGGGAGATCCATCACGGCTATATCGACAGATTCACCTTGCCGTGGCGCCGTATCGAGAAGGCCGCTTTTGAAGGTCACCGAGTCTTCCTCCGGCAGCCCGAGGCGGTGGATATAGGGAACCACTCCGAAGGTCGGCTTGCCCGTGTGGCGTTGCGTAAAGTCAATGGCGTCCTTGAGCAGGGCTTCCTGCCCCCGGAAACGGTTGATCACAAACCCGGCGATCAGCCGCCGTTCCCATTCCGCCAGCACTTCCATCGTCCCCACAAAGGAGGCAAAGACACCCCCCCGGTCAATGTCGCCCACCAGGAGGACCGGGGACCGGGCATAACGGGCCATGGCCATGTTGACGATATCGTGATGCTTGAGGTTAACCTCGGCGGGGCTTCCGGCCCCTTCCAGTACAATCGCATCGTATTCCGCCGCCAGAGAGTCAAAAGCGGTCCGGGCGGCGGCGAAGGCCTCCAGCTTATAGCCAATGTAGGCGTTCACATCCATGTTTCCCACGGGCTTCCCCATGACGATCACCTGGGCTCCTGTGTCGCTGCTTGGTTTGAGCAAAATCGGATTCATCCGGACATCGGGATCGAGGCGGCTGGCCTGTGCCTGGACCACCTGCGCTCGCCCCATCTCCCCGCCATCGCGGGTAACATAGGAATTCAGGGACATGTTTTGGGATTTGAACGGCGCCACCCGGTAACCGTCCTGGAGAAGAATCCGGCAGAGAGCGGCAGAAAGGATGCTCTTGCCGGCATTGGAACTGGTCCCCTGAAACATGATCGCCGGCCTGCGCTCCTTGCCGGAAGTCTTTGCGTGGATAGAAAGGACCTCACGGAGGGCCTCCAACAGCAGTTTATTCTCTTCCCGGTTCCGCACGGCGATCCGGAAGAAGCGCTTGTCGAGACCGGGGAAATTGTCACAGATCCGCACGGCAATCCCATTCCTGAGCAACCGCCGGGCCAGTTCGCGGACATCCATATCCTTGCGATCCAGCCGCACCAGGAGGAAGTTGGCCTGTCCCGGATAGACATAAAACCCGGATATCGCCCCCAGTTCCTCAAGAAGATATCGCCGCTCTTCATTTACAAGCTCAACGGTTCGCGTCCGGTAGTCTTCATCGGGCAAGGCCGCCTCGCCCACGGCCTGGGCGAAGACATTGACGGACCACGGCGGAACGAGTTTTTTTATTTTACCGATAACATTTGCGGCACCTGCGGCAAAGCCGAGGCGCAGACCGGGAATGGCGAAAAACTTGGTCAATGAACAAAGAACGACGACATTCTCGGGACGTTTTGCCAGGAGACGGTCCATCCCGGCGACAAAATCGGCAAAGGCCTCATCGATGACGAAAAGACTCGCCGGGTGCCGCCGGGCCGTCGCCCGGATCGTCTCGGCATCGCAGCTTAGACCAGTGGGATTATTCGGTTGGCCGAGGAAAACGATCTCATCGCCATGCAGAAGTTTTTCCAAGTCTTGGATTTCCAGTGCGAAGTCATTAGCTTCCCTGAGAAATACCTTCTCCACCATCATGGCCGCCAGTTCCGAAGCAGTTACATAATCTGCATAGGAAGGGACGGGAATAACGGCCCTGGCCTTCGGCAGCGCCCTGGGCAGGGCGTAGAGGATCTCCGTGGAACCATTGCCGAGAATAATCTCTTCCCGGGGAATCCCGTAGCAGGCGGAAACGGCACTGATAATACCTGCGCAATCCGGATCAGGATAATGGAGGACATCCTCTATCCGCCTGCTGATAAGGGACCGGAAACCTTCCGGAAGCCCAAGGGGATTTATATTGGCGGAAAAATCCAGCAGCTCTTCCTGGGAAATCCCGGCGGCGTCGGACAAATACCGCCGGTTTCCTCCATGTTTAGGCTGTACCAGGACTATGTCATCAACGGTTGCGGCTATGATAGGCCTCCTTGAAACGTTAATTGCCATGCTCTTAAATAACATTGTGATGCTATCGAAACTCCCGGAGCAAGTCAACGATAATCACTCACCAATCTGTTTTTAAAAGTGTTGACAATATTGACGACTTTCCTCTAAACAGGACCATTCATTGATTGGAGTCATATCATGACCACGACCCTCCCATATTTGCTGATCACCTTGAATGTTGCCGCTATGGCGCTGCTCGTCATCCTCCTGCGCAGGACATCAAAATCTCCCCTTACGGATCTATACAGCCGACTGGATAACATAGAGAAGAATCTGGAGCGATCGGAACGGGCAATCCGGGAAGAAATAGCCAGGAACAGGGAAGAAATGAGTCGCTCCCTCAAGGATTTCAACGAATCACTCCTCAACAGGGTCGCCGAGAATGGCGCGGCGCAGAAGGGTCAACTGGAAATCTTTTCTCAGCAACTTACCACCCTCACCGGCCAGAATGTTCAAAAGCTCGACAAGATACTGGAAACCGTCAATCTCCACCTGAGAAACCTTCAGGAGGACCACAACCGCCAGCTCGAGCTTATTCGGAATACGGTGGATGAAAAGCTCCAGGATACCCTGGAAAAACGCCTCGGCGAATCCTTCCGTCTGGTGAGTGAGCGCCTGGAGATGGTGCAAAAGGGGTTGGGTGAAATGCAGACCCTGGCCGCCGGCGTGGGGGACCTGAAGAAGGTCCTCACCAATATCAAGACACGGGGGACGTTCGGGGAAATACAGTTGGGCAGTCTCCTGGAGCAGATCCTGAGCCCGGAGCAGTATGCCGTCAATGTCGCTACCAAGCAGGATTCTACGAACCGGGTAGAGTTTGCCATCAAATTGCCCGGACAGGACGAAGACCGGTCCCATCTGGTCTGGCTGCCCCTTGACGCCAAATTTCCCCAGGAGGACTATCTGCGGCTTCTTGAAGCCCAGGAGCAGGGAAATCCCGCCTTGGTGGAAGAGGCAGCCAAACAGTTGGAGCGGACCGTCCGGGAAATGGCAAAAAACATTCGGGACAAATATCTCGACCCCCCGAACACCACCGACTTTGGTATCATGTTTCTCCCCGCCGAGGGACTCTATGCGGAAGTGCTCCGTCGCACCGGTCTCGTTGAGACCCTCCAGCGGGAATTCAAGGTCGTGATCACGGGACCAACGACCCTGGCCGCCCTTCTGAACAGCTTGCAGATGGGATTCCGCACCCTCGCCATTGAGAAGCGGTCCAGCGATGTATGGAGCCTGCTGGGGGCGGTGAAGACCGAGTTTTCGACGTTCGGCGGGATACTGGAGAAAACGCAGAAGAAAATCCAGGAGGCAGGCAACATCATTGAAAAGGCGGCCACCCGCTCCCGGTCCATCGAAAGGAGACTCAAGAATGTCCAGTTACTAAACGTGCCCGACGCCGAGGCGTTGATTGAGGATAGCAGGGAGCCGGAGGAGGGGGAGGATATCCGATGAAAGGTAAAATAACTTGAAGGGAACTCTGGTCAACACCGGCGCTGTCATTGTCGGCAGCCTCATCAACAATCTGCTGCCTGCCCTTGCCTACGCCGTTCTCTGGGCATCATTCTGGATCTAAATCAAAGCGCTATCTTCGTTGGCAGCGGCGATCGGCTCCTCGACGTATGAACAATACGCCTGCGTCGCCTCTTCCTTGCCATCTTGATTTCATCTTTGATTTTGAACCGAAATTACATAAAGTAAGTAAGACTACTTGATCTCCCGGATGACCTTCCCCTTGCTTAAAAAAGAGATGCCCCTATTACCATCAAGATTGAGCATGACCGATTCAATCAACGGTTCGCTGACAGGAGTGTCGGCCATCCATTCCACAAGAAAGTTGGCCCCCGTGCCGCTGGTGTCCGATTGGGGGATATAGAAATTTGTGGCGGCTAACGGGTCCAGGGTATGCTCTGCGGCAAGAAATTCCTTCACCAGTTTGCCATCGTTATTGAAATAAAGTACCTTCGTGATCCTGATCGGTTTTTGAATGTCCGTGTTGTGAATGACAAGGAAGGCGCTCAAATCGAATTTCTTATTATCCCTGTCGGGGATATTTGAATAGATGGGGACATATAAAACCTGACCTCTGACCTTGTTGATTCCGCCATCCGCTACGGTAAGAACCCCCGGATTGAAGGTTTGTCCGGCCTTTTCATTGCCCACGGGCGCTTCTTTACCGGAACAGGCCGCCAAAGTGATCATCAAGAAAAGAAATAGAATAATTTTTACCAAGCAGTTTGGTTGATACATTATATATACCTCCGGAAAATGGCGCTTGAATATTAAAGGGGTCAGGTTGCTGTGTCAATAAAAATATGATTCCCGGAAGGCATTCAATTTGTTCAGAAAGGTAGACCCAGGGATAGGACGGAAAAATAAAAAAGCCCCCAATCAGATAAATCTTGGAGGCTTTTTTTGAAAATATAAAGGCGTATCTATTTCTTTGCCGCCGCTACAGCGTCGCGCAGTTTCTTGCCGGCAGCGAATTTGGGAACTTTCTTGGCCTTGATCTTGATAGCCTTGCCGGTCTGGGGATTTCTGCCGGTCCGGGCCGCCCTTTTCGTCACCTTGAAGGTTCCAAAACCAACCAGAGTAACAGACTCTTCCTTTTTCAAGGCCCCTGTAATGGCCTCAAGAACACAGTTGACCGCTTCTTCCGCCGTTTTTTTCTTACCTACCACCGTCACCACCGCGTTTACCAGATCTCCCTTGTTCATGTCTCTCCTCCTTTTGTTTTGTTTGTCACCGCCCTTTACGGTTTACCCTTACTGATAAATACTTATCATTTTTTTGCAGCGGATTATAAAAGAGCGAAAGTCTTGTGTCAAGGGCAAATTAACGATTTTTTTATCTTTTTTTGTTCGACCTATTATAAGCTTAAGATTGTTATATTGCTTATATATTTACATTTAATTACCGCTTGAACACTCATAATATGCAAAATTAAAGAGTGAAAGCAATTTTTTAGCTTTCCCCGGTACTCCGGGAAAAGCTAAATTACTAAGGTCACGGGAAAATCATTTGACGATCAAGAGCTCCTATCATAACTTACGCAAACAATTTCACTCTTTCCCCCTGCCTCAATTCATCACGCCAGGCCATCAACTCCATTTTAGCTCCCTGATTTTTCAAGATGCGGACGAATACGAACTCCTGGTCGCTTTTTATCAGTCTTTCGGTAGGATTTTCATAAAATGCCTTTGTCCAGGAACCGCAATTGACATAATCACCGGCGGGGACTCCCGACAGGGGGAGCAGGTCCGCCTCATGGGTATGGCCAAAGACGATATAGGGAGTCCCGATGATCTTCTTCAGGGTGATGGCAATCTGCTGATAGCGACCCGCGTCTTCGGTCGCGAAAAAATTGCTCATATTCGCCGCAAACCCTTTGTTATAGAGGTGGCATGGCATCCAGAGGCGCCTGACGGCCTCCAGATCCTCCCGGGGAATCCCGAATCGCTCCGCTTCCCGGGATATCATCTGAAGTTGCCGCTCTTCGAGACTTTCCTTTTCCTGCTCCCGAAAGCCTTTAATTTTGCCCAGAATATCGATGAAACTCTTCAATCCCCTCATGATCTGACGGGAGAAGAAAAGGCGCAGGGCGTACTTGCGAAGATAGGCCGACATGGGTTTGACATTGTCGGCAAAGGGATCGGTTTGCTCCACCTTGTTAAAAAGATAACGGACAAAAAAAGATCCCGCCGGCAACATCAATTCGTCGCTTTCCGGCAGCCAGGGATGGAGGAACCAGTCAAAACTGTTGATCCCGTCATACTGATGTCCATGCTCGATCCAGACCAGTCCCGGTTCGTAATAAAACCAGGGGCAAAAAGCTATTCCGTCCCGGACAATGCGGTTCCTGTCCAGGGCCCCGGAGGGAAGAAAATCTGCCATCACCTCCCGAAAGGCCTCCTGTACCGAGGGGATGCTCCATTCGATATCATGATTTCCGGAGATGATCACCAAACGGTGGCCGGAGGTGATGAAACGGCCCAGGGCCCGGATCAGCACCTTGTGTCCCCTGATCATAACGCCCATTTTCCAGATTGTTTTTTCCGCCGACGTACCCAGTCCATAATCCCTTTCCCGGGGCCGCAGGGCAAATATGTCGTCGTCGGGGAGTTTGACTACTTGCAGGAAATCCACCATATCGCCGGCAATGACCAATCGCCACTTCCGGCGATGTTGCACGGATTCCTCGTCCAGCCACATCAGGAATCGCGCAAAAGAGGTGTCAAAAAAGAAATCCTCGAGAGGATGGATACGACCGGTCTGCAAATCCCATCCTTGACTGAGATGCATATCGCTTACTACAGCAATATTGAGATCCTGGTCTTCCATACCTGCTTTTTAGACCACTTTCTCTCCTTTTGCAACAAGACATAGAGGTGAGTACTATCTTTCCGGAGGCAATAAAAAAGCCCCGGGGCTTTTATGCCAATCCTGGGCTTTTCTTTTTATGACTCCCTCCCCTGCGCGGGGAGGGATGAGTCTGGGGGATGGGTTTACCCCGGCAACTTAGCATTAAGGTCGCATCTCTCTTACCAGTTGCCTCGGGGGCCGGGGCCGTAGCCGCCGCATCCGCCTCCGGGACCGCCGCCGGGACTGAAACCTCTACCTTTTCCGAAACCTCTTCCCGCGGCAAAGGACTGAACCTTAGTCTGCTGCTCAGGGGTAAGGACCTTGAGGACAGCCAGACGATGATTCGTCTGTTTATCCTGTAACTGGTCCCGCAGACTCCGGATTTCCTTTTGCACGGCCGTAATCTTTTCCTGATCGGGATTCTGCTGGAGCCACAGGAGCTTCAGTTCACCGCGCTTGCTGAATATCTTGTCCTGAATCGGCTTGACATCCTTCAACTGGGCCTCGCGCAGGGATTTTATCTTGGCTTCCTGGTCCGCAGTCAGGCTCAGGCCGGCCAACCCCTGTACATCACCGCTCTGGCATGCACCATAACCTGGTCCTCTCCCGCCGTGCATACCCTGTCCCCAGCCGTAGGCAAAGGACGTTGTCGTGAGGGCCACCATCACCAGGACCGTGATAACTGTTAAAACTACCCTTTTCATAATCTTTCTCCTTTCAATTCAATTATTGATCTATCGTTATTTTTTGTTCGCTTCATTTTCTTATCCGCAGGCCTCTATTCTCTTTGCATGAACACTGAGCAACGACCGTGCCATGTCCACAATCAACTTGTAACTGATCATCTTTACAGGACATATTGACAATTACATTTTTTTTGATTATCCTTGCTCCTCGGAAGCGGAAAAAAGTGGCTAATAAGTATCCAATCATGGTATCCAGTTGTCTAAAAAGTATCCGCCTTCATTATTACGGAGTCCCAAACCATGAAAGCGAAACAACCCGAGAAACCCAGATGGTCATGGGCCTTTATACCGCCCTGGATTATCATTGGGGCGGCAATCCTGCTGATTCCACTTTTTGCCGTGATGACCCTGCAAAGCCTCAACCGGCAGAAGACGGAAACAACCCGTCTGCTCATGGAAAAAGGAGAGGCCCTGATTCGCTCTTTCGAGGCAGGGGCGAGGACCGGCGCCGGGTTGCAGTGGAGCGCCTTTCAACTTCAAAAATTACTAATTGAAACGGCCCAACAGCCGGGCATTGATTACTTCATCATCACCGACGCCACCGGGACGATCCTGGCCGACAGCGATCCCTATCGAATCGGCGACTTCTACGGGGCCGATCTCGATCTCAAGCGTCTCGCAACCACGAAAACCATCCAGTGGCGGCAGGTCGCCAATACGGACGGCGCCGATACCTTTGAGGTTTACCGGCGCTTCGCACCTACGACGGAACGATTCAACATCTGGACGGGAGGGGGAAACAATGCCGATACTCCGGGGTTCGTGATCTTCGTGGGCATGGACATGGGTCCCGTTCTTGCCGCCCGCAAGGCCGATGAGGAACATACCATCTGGATGGCCGCCATACTTATATTTATTGGTCTTTCCGGCGTCATCTCTCTCCTTCTGGCTCAGGGGTATAAGGCGACCAGAAAATCCCTGTCCCGGGTTCAGGCATTCTCCGATCACCTGATGGAGAACATCCCCATGGGGCTGGTAGTGATCGATCCCCAGGAAAAGATAATCGCCTTCAACAAGACGGCTTCCTCCATTCTGGCGCTTCCCGTCAGCGAGGCCAGGGAGCAGGCGGCCGCAGCTATCCTGCCGCCGGCATGTCTGGAAATCATCGGCAGCCTTGTTAAAGGCCGTGAATTAATCGCCAAGGAAATGGAATGCCAACTTCGGAATGGACGAATGGTTCCCCTCGAGATTATTGCCTCCCGCCTGCAGGACTCCCGGGGAGAAACCCTTGGAATCGCTATTCTGTTCCGGGATATTTCCGACCTCCAGGCTCTGAAAGGAGAGATCGCCCGCACCCAGCATCTGGCCGCCCTGGGAAGCCTCGCCGCCGGCGTGGCGCATGAAATCCGCAATCCCCTCAGTTCCATCAAGGGCTTTGCCACCTACTTCAAGGAAAGATACCGGGAAATGCCGGCGGACCGGGAAACCGCGGAAATCATGATTGGCGAGGTGGAACGGCTCAACCGGGTAATCGGACAGCTTCTGGAATTCGCCCGCCCCACGACTCTGCTTCCTGAAAATGGCTCTCTAACCGCCCTCATTGAAGAAGTCCTGAAAATTATCGCCGGGGAAATGGGGGAAAAGGAAATTGCCCTGCAGAAAGAACTGACGCCCCTGCCTGACATATCCTTCGATAAAGACAAGATGAAGCAGGTATTGCTTAATCTCTTTCTCAACGCCCTGGGGGCGATGGATAGCGGAGGGACCCTCACCGTGAATACCGGACCGTTCAACGAACAATGGCTGCAGATAGATATCATCGACACCGGGACCGGCATCGCCAAGGAAGATCTGGGTCGCATCTTCGACCCCTACTTCACGACGAAACCGTCGGGAACAGGTCTCGGCATGGCTATTGTCCAGAAGATATTAACAGCTCATCACGGTGAAATAAAACTTGAAAGTGAACCGGGGAGGGGAACGCGAGCAACGATCCTGCTGCCATCCGGAACCGCTGCGACAGTCGGGAGCGACAGCCGTCACAAAGGAAGATGAAAATATGAGACCCATCCCCACCGTAACCCTCCCCTTGGAGGGGAGGGAACCAAATGGTGATGGAACCAATATTGCCGCCCTTATCCAACTCTTCCCTTGTAGGGGAGGCAGCTTAACGGCCATTAAGATTACGATGCCTACCCCGATCCTCCTCCGTGACGGGTAGGGAGAAAGGTATATTTTCAGGTGAAAACAAAACGCACCATCCTCGTGGTGGACGACGACCGCGCCCACCGCACCATGCTGAGAACCCTGCTTTCCGGCTGGGGATATCTGATCCACGAGGCCGATGACGGCGAAACTGCCATCGCCGCAGTTCGCAACCAGCCCTTTGACCTGATCCTCATGGACATCCGGATGCTCAAGGTTTCCGGCCTGGCGGCCCTGGTCGAAATCAAGGCATTCAATCCCGCCATCCCCGTGATGATCATGACAGCCTATGCCTCCCTGGAAACGGCCGTGGAGGCCGTCAAGAAAGGGGCCTATGATTATTTACAGAAGCCCCTCGATTTCGATGAACTGCGTCTCAAAATGGAGCGGGCCATGGAACACCGGCAGCTCAAAGAGGAAAACGCCCTGCTAAAAGAGAGCATGGGCAGCCGCTTTGACCGCCGGAACCTTATCGGCAGCTCCCCGGTTATGGTGAGGCTCCTCGATACGGTCGCCCAGGTCGCCCCTTCGGAGGCGACGGTTCTCATCACCGGAGAATCGGGGACGGGGAAGGAAATGATCGCCGGGGCGATCCATTTCAACAGCCGGCGCCGGGAGGGTCCGTTCGTAAAGATCAACTGCGCCGCCATCACGGAGACCCTTCTGGAATCGGAACTATTCGGTCATGAGAAAGGGGCCTTCACCGGTGCGGACCGGCGCAAGGAGGGGAAATTTCGCCAGGCCGACGGTGGAACGATCTTTCTTGACGAGGTCAGTGAAATGTCCCTCGCCATGCAGGTCAAGCTTCTCAGGGTCCTCCAGGAAAGGGAAATAACCAGAGTGGGGGGGAATGAGTCCGTCAAGGTGGATGTGCGGGTCATAGCCGCCACCAACCGCAATCTGGCAGAGGAAATCAGCGGTGGCCGTTTCCGGGAGGACCTATTTTACCGGCTTAATGTCGTCACCCTCCTGGCGCCGCCCCTGCGGGAGCGTGCGGAGGACATCCCCATCCTTGCCCAGCATTTTCTTACCCATTTCGCCGAGAAGAATCACAAGCAGATCAAGGGCTTTTCCCCCCAGGCGATGGACCGCCTCCTCCATTATCCCTGGCCGGGGAACGTCCGGGAATTGATGAATACTGTCGAGAGAGGGGTCGTATTGTCCCGTTCGGACTATCTGGAGGAAACGGAACTTTCCCTGGTCATAACAATCGGGGCAGATAATGCGGCAGATGATTATTCGCCCCGGGGTGAAAAACGGCTCTCATCATCCCTCGACGAAGTGGAAAAGGATGCCATTATCCGTACCCTCGCGGACGCGAAAGGGAATAAAAGTGAAGCGGCCCGGCGTCTTGGCGTCACCCGCCGCACCCTCCATCTGAAACTCAAGAAATACGGCCTCATGGAGTGACAGAAACTGTGAATATAATTGTCTGCATAAAACAGATTCTCGATCCGGAGCTTGCGGCATGGTCAGATCAGCCTGAAATCAAGGCCGGGGATGAAGTCCCTTTCCCCTTCGCAACGCCGCCGCCTGACGACAACTGCTACCGTTTGAATCCTTTCGATGAATACGCCATCGAAGAGGCCCTGCGCATTCGGGATTGTTTCACGGACGTAGCAGTTGAAGCCCTTTCCTTGGGCCCAGAGCGCTGTCGGCGGGTCCTGCGGCGAGCACTGGAGATGGGGGCAACCAGCGCGACCCTGCTTCACCTCGACCGCCCCGCTCCCCTGATGCCCTTTGAAACCGCTTCCATCATCGCCGCCTACCTCCGGGAGAAAGATTACGATCTGATCCTTACCGGCGTCATGGCCGAAGACGGCATGAATGGACAGACGGGCCAGCTTATCGCCGCGCTGTTGGATATTCCCTGTGCCACCGCCGTCATCAGCGAGCACATCCTGTCCCGCCGGGGGCCGGTCTATGTCGAGCGGGAGGAAGACGGCGGGGGAAGGACCGCATTTGAAATCAGTCTTCCCGCCGTACTAACCATCCAATCGGGCATCAACCGTCCCCGCTATCCTGCCCTGTCCCATGTCCTGCGGGCCCGGACGCAGGAGATCGCAACCCAGGATGCGGCCCCTCTCCTCCCCTCCCCCCGGGAGCGCGTCGTTAATTTTTCCCGAACCAAAAGTTCCGCAACCTGCACCTTCACCGTGGGCACTCCTCCCGAAAAGGCAAGGCAGTTTCTGGAGTTCTGCCGGCAGAAGGGATTTCTTGGCCTATGAAAGCGGGAATAGTCGTCATCGCGGAAATAACAGCGGATGGACTTACAGCGTCCTCCCGGGAAGTGATTTCCTTTGCCGAACGACTGGCGGAGTCGACAGCTGAGGAAATGCTCGTAATTATTCCCGGCCATTTCCCAAACATAAGTCAACCTCCCTGCCAAGATGGGGGTGCTACAAAATATGAAAAGCCACCCTTTAACAAAGAAGGGGGAGAGGGATTTTCACATAAACATGGAGTAGTGATTGCGGCGGCGGTAGACTGCGACGTGACCCTTTTGGTCGGAGATCATCTGTCTTTTTACAGCGCCGAAGCATGGATCGCCGCCCTGTTCCCCCTCTGCGGAGAGATCAATCCCCGCTTTATCTGCATTCCCCATACCTCCCGGGGGTGGGACTATGGACCAGGTTTGGCTATCCGCTTGGGTGCTTCCCTGATTGGAACCGTTGAGAGCTTTTCCCTGGACGCAGGAAAATTCTTCTTTAAACGCTCATTTTTAAAGGGGCAATGGCATATGAATGTCCTCCCCGAAACTTGGCCCGTCGTCCTGACCATCCTGCCGGAAGCCAAAGATCAAGAAGCGGTTGCGATGCCCGAGTATGAGTCCAAAGGACGTGAAAAAGGCCATTTGCCCACAGTTGAAGCGGCAAGGCAGAGTATTGGCGACGACACCCTACGGGAGTCTTACGTCCCCGTCAAGATTCCCCCCCATACGACGTCTGCGGCGGCGTTAAGGCCAGGGGGGGAGGACGCCCCCCCACCGCGTGTTTCTTTCCTCTGTGTACCGGCTACAGCTCTTCGGACCAAGCCGCTTGGGAGATTGCCGGCTAGGGAGACGGCATATGATTTTTCCGAGGCCGAGGTAATTGTCGCCGCCGGCAAGGGAACCGGGGCCGCAGAAAATATTAACCTGATCAAACGTCTGGCCGGAATTTTCCCGAAATCGGCCGTTGGTTGTTCCCGGCCCGTCTGTGATCTCGGCTGGATGGAATACCGGCGGCAAATAGGAATGACCGGTCGAACGGTAGCCCCGCCCCTTTATATCGCCTGCGGCATCTCGGGGGCCATGCCCCACCTTGCGGGAATGCGGAATTCCCGTTCGGTCATCGCCGTCAATCGGGACAAAAACGCCTCGATCTTCCAGGTTGCCCATCTGGGAGTAGTGGAAGATCTCTTGACCTTCATCCCGGCCGTACTGGAGTTATGGGAAAATGGACGACAGGAAAGCAGTGATGATTGATCAAAAAGACATGGAAATCTTTCATAGTTTCATCAGCCTGGACCGTCAGGAGCAGGCGGCGAAGGACACGCCGGGGGATTTCTTCCTGCGGGCCGGTCGGTATTTCTTGGGGACTCCCTATGAAGAAAAGACCCTTGACGCTCCCGGGTCGGAGCGACTCATTATAAATCTCCGCGCCTTCGACTGTTTTACCCTCGTGGAAAATTGCTGCGCCCTGGCAATCATGATCCACGCCGGGAAGACCCGTTTCGATGACTTTGCGGCCACCCTTCAATCCATCCGTTACCGGGACGGCGTGATTGCCGGTTATCCTTCGCGGCTCCACTATTTCACCGACTGGCTTCATAATAATGGTAAAGAGAAATACTTACAGGACATGACCCAGACTTTAGGGGGAAGGTCTTTCCAGAAAGTCCTTAATTTTATGACTTCTCATCCCGAACTCTATCCTCCCCTGCAGAACCCCGCCGCCTACCGGCAAATGATCGCCATCGAAAGACGGCTATCGGGGAACCTCCGGCATTTCCTGCCGAAGGAAGAATTCATCCGCTGGGGGGGGAGGATCATGGCCGGCGACATTCTGGCCTTTACAACTGATCAGGAAGATCTCGATGTCTGTCACGTCGGGATTGCCGTCTGGCTTGAGGGACGGCTCCACTTTCTCCATGCCTCTCAACAAGCAGGACAAGTGGTCGTTTCTCCGGAGACGCTCATTGACTATTTGCACCTATCCCCTCACCGCACCGGCATAATGGCGGCACGCCTCGTTCTTACCACTTTAAAAACAAAGAGTTAAAGCGTTTCCATCGGTGTTCTTAAAAATCTTCATAAAATGATAATTTTTCTTGACAGGGCAAGAAAAGTTCTGTATTCAGTTTTTGACTGTCGGTCAATTCTTGACCATTATTCAATTTCTGGTTAAAAGTCAACAATCAGAGGACATTGTCAGTGGGACTCGAAGAACGAAGAAAAAGGGAAAAGGAAAACCGGAAGAACGCTATTCTGAAGGCGGCCCGGAAGCTTTTCTTCGATAAGGGTTTCAGGGATGTCACGGTGGAGAGCATTGCCAAAAAGGCGGAGCTGAGCAAAGGTTCGGTTTATCTGTACTTCAAGAGCAAGGAAGAGATCTACACCCAGATACTTCTCTCCGACATCGATAAATTCCACAAGGTCATCGCAAATTTAATGCAGGAAGGCCAGAGCAGCTCGGCGATGCTCATGGGCCTTGCCAACATTTACGCGGAATTCTTCATGAACGATCGGGAGCTCTTCCGGATCATGATGAATTACATGCTCAATACCGACCACATGAATCTTCCTGAGGAGATTGATCATCTCATCGTAAAGGCCACCAATAAAACAGTTGATATCATAGAAGAAATATTTAAGATGGGCATCCGTGCGGGTGAGTTTCCGCCCTATATCGACCTTCGCCAGAAGCGGAACGCCATCTGGGGTTTGCTAAATGGGACCATTTCCCTGCACCTGTTTACAGGTTCGGAGGAAAAGCGTGAGGAGCGGATCCGATCGACGATCAAGACCGGTTTGAACACCTTTCTCCGGGGTATGAGGACGCCGTCGGGAAACGGTCAGTAATCCGTCAGCTTCTTTTGATCGGCAGCTCTTTGGAAAAGTAAAACGATAACAAGACAAAGCGCAGGAGAGACACGCCTTTCCCCCCCAGGCCTTTTCTGAAGTGTTTCTCCGGGCGAAAAGAATATGAACTAGATCGGAAAAGGCAAAATGAAAAGAACAGGAGGTTGCTATGAGTAACGGATTGGTGAACATGAGGGATCAGCAGTTTGTCCTTTACGAGCAGATCGGGATTCAAAAGCTGTTCGAAAAAGAGCAATATGCCGATTACTCGGAAGATGTCGTGGAGATGATGCGGAACGAGGCGGAAAAAATGGCGGTCAACGTCATCGTCCCCACCTATGCGGAAGGTGACAAAGAGGGATGCCATCTGGATAAGGACGGTCAGGTGCGGGTGCCGAAATGCTTCCGCGAACCCTTCAAGAAGTTTTGCGAAGGCGGCTGGGTTGCCCCAATGAAATCGCCCGAGGTCGGCGGCCAAGGTACACCGATTGTTGTGGCCAACGCCTGTAGTGAGCTGTTCTCAGCGGCCAACTTTGCCTTTATCATGTATCCGGGGCTAACCGTAGGCGCCGGCGGCCTTATCGAACGTTTCGGTACGGAAGAACTTAAGAACAAGTATATGTACAAGATGTACGCCGGGGAATGGGCGGGGACGATGTGCCTGACCGAGCCCGGGGCGGGGAGCGATGTCGGCGCCCTGAAGACGACGGCGAAGCGCCTTCCCGACGGCAAGTTCCTGATTACCGGAACGAAATGCTTCATCTCCTCAGGCGACCATGACCTGACCCCGAACATCATCCATCCCGTCTTGGCCCGGATCGAGGGCGATCCTCCCGGCACGGGCGGCATCTCCATTTTTATCGTTCCCAAATATGTGGTCAATGAAGACGGCAGCCTTGGGGCGAATAACGATGTGAAGACAGGTAACGTCGAGCACAAGATGGGCATCAAGGGTTCCGCGACCTGCACCCTGAACTTCGGCGACGAGGGCAAGTGCATCGGTGAGTTGTTAGGTAAGGAACGGGAAGGGATGCGGATCATGTTCCACATGATGAATGAAGCCCGTCTCGAAGTAGGTATGCAGTCCCTGGGGCACGCTTCGGCAGCCCTCGAACACGCCGTACAGTATGCCAAGGAAAGAATCCAGAGCACGCCGGTCTGGGAGATGAAGAACCCCGACGCCAAGGCCGTGCCCATTATCATGCACCCCGACGTCCGCCGGGATCTTCTCTGGATGAAGGCCTATGTGGAAGGCATCCGGGCCATGAACCTCTTTGTAGCCTTCAGCCTTGATATGGCCAAAGTGGGAGACACTCCTGAGGAGCGGGCCAAGTACCAGGGTTTTGCCGAGCTTCTTACCCCGATCTGCAAGGCCTACTCGTCCGACATGGCCTGCCTGGTCACCTCCAAGGCCGTCGATGTCTATGGCGGCTATGGCTATTGCCAGGAATATCCCGTGGAGCAGTACATGCGGGACGTCAAGATCGCCTGCCTGTATGAGGGGACCAACGGCATTCAGTCTCTCGACCTCGTGGGCCGGAAACTGGGCATGAACAAGGGCATGAACACCATGAGCATGATGGGCGAGGTCGACAACACTATTAAGAAAGCCAAGTCAATCGATGATCTTCAGAAGTACGCCGCCAAGCTGGAAGAGGCCTACTTTGCCATTGTCGATCTTACCATGACCTTTGCCGCCCTGGGGAAGAGCTCCAGTTTCCTGATCCCCATCCTTAACGCTTCACCCTACCTGGATATTTTCGGCGATATGATCGTTGGTCATTTCCTCCTCCAGGGCGCCGCCATCGCGAAGGAAAAACTGGATGCGATTTTTGCGGCAAAGGGCGCGGATACAATTGGCAAGAAACGGGCCTTGGTCCATACGGACCAGGAAGTGGCCTTCTACGAGGGTAAGATCGCGGCAGCGAAATTCTTTGCCGTCGAAGTTCTTTCTTCGGTAAAGGCCAAGTGTGAAGCAATCAAAATGGGAGAAAAGACGCCGATTGAAATGGCCATCGAGTCCTTCGCGGCATAAAAACAATATAAATGATCTGGGACACAGGAATCGATGCGACCTGAGACGGCATACATCCGGTTCCTGCGTCATCAGCAAGAAAGAGGAGGAAAACTATGTCCTACGAGATTAAGAAAGCGGCAGTATTAGGCGCGGGCGTCATGGGGGCAACGATAGCCGCCCACCTGACCAATGCGGGGATCGAATGCTACCTGATGGATATCATTCCCTTT
>Ga0074199_1000578_pt1 | contig 52546 bp, 53 predicted proteins | sample EPASupsiteSAE347_FD_64528 | JGI IMG/M metagenome (GOLD analysis project Ga0074199, IMG submission 64528) | Bioremediated contaminated groundwater from EPA Superfund site, New Mexico - Sample SAE3-47 | ecosystem: Environmental > Aquatic > Deep subsurface > Groundwater > Contaminated ... | reverse complement strand
GTCCCGTTCAATATGGGAGAGAATACCGCCGGCAAGCGCATGGTGGTACGCACAGAACGCAGCACAAGCACCGCTGATGCACTCGTGATAGATTGCAACACGGTCGCCATCGACCGTAGTGAATATTCTCCGGCACGTGCTGGAGGGCAGTGCGCTGAGCGCTGCATACCGTGCCGGATGCCGGCCGCACTTCTCGTTTCGCACCAGCACACAGCCTTCCCGGACGAGCCGGATCACCCAGTCCTGGGCCGTGCTCCGGGGGATTCCGGCCGCCTTCTGGATATCCGTCACCGTAAAAAAACCGTTCTCCAGCGTGAACTGGCGCATCAGCCGCAGGTAGGTCCTCCGGTGTTCAAGCACGCTGGACATAGCGGTCCCGGATGAAGAGGAGATCGCCGATGATGGCGCTCGCGGTCTCAATGGACCCGGCACCCCTTCCGATCAATGTAATCTGTTTGGCCATATCGGTCTCGAGTGTCAGGGCATTCAGGGTACCCTCGACTACCAGCGGGTGGGTCTTCTCGATGATCCGCGGGGAGACACGGAACAGGTTCTTTTTCGGGCTGGCCTCCGCAATCAGGCGGATTGTCGAACCCTCTTCCTCAGCAAGCCGGAGCGCTTCAGCAGTCAAAAGGTCGATCCCCGTCCGGTCGATATCGGCGAGCGTAATCTTCTTTCCCCAGATCGTGTTGACCAGGATCACCAGCTTGATGGCAGCATCGATGCCCTGGACATCATACGTGGGATCGGCTTCGGCATATCCCATCTCCCGTGCCTCCATAAGCGCCTGATCATAGGTCAAGCCTTCATCTGCCATCCGGGTCAGGATAAAGTTGCAGGTACCATTCAGGACACCGTAGAGCGCCAGGATCTCGTTCCCCGCCAGCCCGTGTTCCAGCGTGTGCATGATCGGGATGGCGCCGGCAACGGTCGCCTCGTACCGTAACGAGACACCGTTCTTTGCAGCCAGGGAACGGAGTTCCTGGTACTGGAGCGCGACCGGCCCCTTGTTGGAGGTGACCACGTGTTTTTTGCGGGAGAGCGCTGTACGGATGTACCCGGAGGCCGGTTCACCCGTGAGGGCATTGGTGGGGGAAACCTCAATGAGGGTATCGTAATCGGCCCGTGCGATGACGTCGTCGGCCCGGATATCTGTTGTACCGCAGCGGCCCGTTGCTTTTTTTGCTGCAAGTACCTTTCCGATATCGATACCGGCCGCGTCAATCATGCCGGATTTCGAATCGGCGATGCCGGTGATGGTGAAGCCCAGATGCTTCTTATCGATCATCTCCGCCACGCCGCGGCCTACCGAGCCAAGACCGATCAGGGCAACCTTCATGTGCACTCCTCCATCGGTTCGATTAAGAGGAGGGATTTCTGTTTCGAAACTCTGCGCAGGATCGCCAGTGCAGATTCCATGTCCGTTTTGCTCAGGGCCTTGATGGTGATCCGTGACGATGAACGCTCGTTGATGGCGGGCATGCACATCGAGAGGGCGCTCACTTCGGCAAAACCCGTAGAGTCGATCTGCCCGACCGTATCGGAAAGATCGGTATGCATCAGGTGGCCGATCATGATCACGGTACGCGTGTAAAGCAGGCGTTCCTCGCCGATTCTCTGGATGCGGACGCCCTGAGCCTTGAGACCGTTGATCAGGGACTCCCGGCGGTCGTCCGGTAATTCGAGCACGATCTGGACGTTCAGGGTATCGCTGTCCGGCCCGGGATCCCGCTGGTGAATGACCGCAATGATGTTGCCACCCGCATCCGAGATGGGTTTGAGCGCCGCCACCAGCTGGCCCGGCGAATCCTTCATCTCGAGTTTCATGGAGATCTGCAACTATTCCACCGGACAAAGAATTGAACGGACTGCAAGATAAGCCTTTATTATTTTATGGGATCCGGCTGTCCATCCCCTTGCTGACTGGAACCGCGTACTGTAAGGGGGTTGTTTACAGGTTCCGGAGTTTCTTGTCAACCTTCTCAAAGAAATTCCGTTTCACGTCAACGAACCGTGCCGGGACAGGGTGCCGTACAACGCGGATCGTGGTGTCATCCCCGATATCGATGGTCTGCTGGCCATCGAGTACCAGCTTGGCCGGTTTGGCACTCTCGAGCCGTATCTCAAGGTTACGGCTGTCGCTGATAAGGTGCGGGCGGGAGGAGAGCATGTATGGCGCCAGCGGGACAAGGAGGAAACCCCGGAACCGTGGATCGACAATGGGACCGCCGGCACTCATGGCATACGCGGTCGATCCTGTGGGCGTACTGACCAGAAGGCCATCGGCCCGGAACTGTTCAGCCATAATACCGTCGACAACGATCGAGAACCGCAGCATCTTTGCCGGGCGTGTCGTGACAATCAGCGCCTCGTTCAGGGCAACGCCAAGCATGTCGTTGTTCCGGTAGAGGGCAATCCGCATCCGCTCCTCTACAGAGAAACCGGAGGGAAGTGTCTGCACGAACGCCAGCGCTTCCGAGGGTTCGATATCGGCTAGGAATCCAACTTCGCCCCAGTTGATCCCGAGAATGGGGATGGGGCAAGTCATCCCCTGGATGGTCCGGAGTATCGTGCCGTCGCCGCCAACGATAATGACAACATCCGCATCGCTTTGTGCAAGGGAGAGCCCAATACATCCGAGAGCCGCTGCGGTATCCTCATCGAAATCCACCCGGCAGCCACAGTCTGTAAGCACGTTTTTGATCGTCCTGACAAACGTGAGCGCTTCATTATTATCGACCCGTGAGACCAGCAGTACGTTCATCGTGCATTCACCGGAGGTATTCGATGACCTTATGGTGGAGGTGCCCGTTCGTTGCAACCAGACACCTGCCGACCGTCACCTCGTTCGGGAAATGAAGTTTTTTTCCATCCATGTCCGTTACTTTTCCCCCGGCCTCCGTGCAGACCAGCATGCCGGCAGCAGCGTCAGTGACCCGCAGGGTACCCCGGAGATCGATGAACCCGTCGATCCTGCCACAACCGACATAGCAGAGTTCGAGGGCCGAGGCACCGAAGAGGCGCCAGCGGCGGATCTTCTGGCCGAGCTGCATGACCCGGGTAGGATCGAATTTCCTGCCGTACACGCTCATCGCACATTCATCCAGGTTCGATACATCGGAGACCCGGATGGGACGGTCGTCGCACCGCGCGTACTCTCCCTTCTCTGCGGTAAACGTTTCTCCCGAAGACAGGTTGCGGACATACGCACGGGTCACTACGCCATCAGCAGCATAGGCAATGGAGAGGGCATAGAAAGGAATGCCGGTAATCGCGTTGAAGGTCCCGTCTACAGGGTCGAGAAAGATAGTGCCGCTTCCATGGTTGAACAATACCTTGCCGGCCTCCTCGCTGATCAGGAGGGCGCAGAGCGGGTTCTCCTGAAGGTATTCCACGATGCAGTCTTCTGCTACCTGGTCGATCACCTTGGTCGGCGTATTGTCGGCCCCGATCTTCACGGTCTTTCCGCCTTCTGCCGTACCGATGAGAGGTCGGATCTTCTCCTCGACCGCTTCTGCCATCGCTTTACAAGCAGGAAAGAAATTTTTACTCATGATAGGGTCCGCGGGAGCATCCCCCGTTTTTCTGCGTTGTATTTATGTAATGCAATAGAGATAAATTACTAACGCGTCCAACAGTAATGGATAATTCAGGTGCAATTCATGAAGGAACAGACAGAAATCGGAAAGATCAAGGAAGGACGATATATCGTAATCGATGAAGAACCCTGCAAGGTCATGGCCATTGCCACGTCCAAGCCCGGCAAACACGGTGCCGCAAAAGCACGGATCGATGCCGTCGGGATCTTCGATGGAGTCAAGAGATCCATTGTCTCACCGGTCTCTGCAAAGACCTATGTGCCGGTTGTCGAACGCAAGAGCGGGCAGATCCTGTCCATTGCCGGGAATATGGCCCAGCTGATGGACATGAAAGACTTCTCCAACTTCGAGATCACGATTCCGGAAGACAAACAGGGAACTATTGAAGTGGGAAAAGAATACATGTACATCGAATCGATGGGAAAGAAGAAATTTGACTGATTGGATTTTTCAGATACCCTGATAACCATCATTTCTTGCTGATATTTCCGGTAGTTTATTTCCAGTAAAAGGATATTGTCCTTAAAACGGCTAACCGCAGGTTAATATTTCCCGATATACCGCGAAGGGACTTTGATTTCTATCTTATAGGAATCAATTGCCTGTGCAGTGATGATGAAATAATAATTCCGCTGCCCTTCATAGAATTTTTCAGTCCAAGGCCGGGGATCGACAGGCGTAGGGGTGGCAACCACGGTCGTCAACTGATTTGATTTGAAGTTCCTGCCGGCGGCGCCGTATCCTACCGCATCAATAGTATCCACACCTGCTGCCTGGGTCGTTGGCACAACACCCTTCCATAAATCCAGATTGATTCCTCCAGGAGGGGTAATGGTCCTGACAATCCGGTTGGGATCGTCCCCATCCATCACCTGAATGGTGAACTGGGGGGCCAGTGTAGAGTACGAGCTCGAGATTCCACTATAGGACACTCCTTGTCCAAGACTCGGCGTTATCATGGTCGTGGCAGGTTTCAGTTCCTTGGAGGGAGTAATCGTATATACCATCTCCCAGTAGGGGAACGGGATATACATGATTTCCGTGGCGCCACTCAGCTGAATATTCTTAGTATCTCTTATTTTTGAGATCACCGCAATGGTGGTCCGGTTACGATCATCAGAATAGGACTCGTTAAATTGTGTTCCATGCATGATCTGCTGATCAAAAGAGACCCCGTATTTTGAGGCATTATCCACAAAAGAGATATCTTTTGGCGAATTTGGATTCCATGTAGGCATGGACGTAGAGGGAATTATTGTAAAAGTCTCGGAAATCGGTATCTGATACGTTGTAATGATTTCCGCCGCCGACAGGGGAAGTGGCGTTGTCGATGTGGGAATACCGGTCTTTAAAGGTTGTCCTGTTGCGATAGGTTTTATCACGAGCGCAATGACCAGCACCAGAACCAGCGCTGCAACCAGGTACATCAGGTCCTTCTTCTCCACGATTCCACACTTCTCACCTTATGTGTTACATCTATAAATGTATTATAGAGTATTAATGGGAATATTTTATCATTTGTTTTAGCCACCCCATGTTGTACATCAACATATATTCCGGTATAGTCGATTATTATATAGTACTAATCCAAGCTTACACGATCAAAAATCGCCTGAAACGGGAAGTCTGCCCTTCCCGGGAATTCAAAAAATAGCAAAAATAAAGGATATTGAGAATCTGAATTTCAAAAAAGTATATATAATACCACATCCTTTAAACAAACAGGGATACTGGTTGATATCAGTGTCCACTCGGAAACGAAGGTGAACGAATGAATTCCTTACAATCCAATGACAAGGGATTTACCGGCCTTGAAGCCGCGATCGTGCTCATTGCATTCGTGGTCGTGGCGGCGGTTTTCTCTTATGTAGTACTCGGGGCTGGGTTCTTCACGACCCAGAAAGCCCAGGAGACAGTACACACGGGTGTTTCCCAGGCAACATCTGCCGTCGAATTGTCCGGACCAGTGATGGTGAAGGCGCATGACTCAGATGCCAATACGGTGTCCAATATCTCCTTCTACCTGCAGTTAGGTGCAGGAGGTTCAGCGGTTGACGTAACTAAAATCGGATATACTGTCAGTACTTCCAAGAAGGTGTACACGGTTTCAGGAAATGATACGCAGGTCAACACCCACTGGCTGAAGACGATCTCCGATGGCAACCTCCTTGAGCCCCGTGAGATGGTTCTTATCGATCTGAACGTCGGAGGAACTGACGGCATGGGCTTCACATCAAGCGACATGAGTCTGAACGACAAGGTTACCGTTGAAGTGAAACCCCCGATCGGATCGTCACTCCCGATTACAAGAACCGTTCCTGCTGCACTGAATACCGGAAAATGGTATGAGGTATATTGAGGATGGTGAAAATGATGAAAAATATCTACTCCGAAGATGCATTCACCGGCCTTGAAGCTGCGATTGTGCTGATTGCATTCGTTGTTGTCGCGGCTGTGTTCTCATATGTCGTACTCGGTGCCGGGTTCTTCACCACCCAGACCGCCCAGGCAACGGTGCACACCGGTGTGGCTCAGGCAAGTTCCAGTCTGGAAGTCGTTGGGAACGTGATGGGTATTGCAACTGCTGCAACCCCGGTACGGCTTTCGTATATCAATGTCAGCGTTGCAACCACTGCAGGAGGTACCGCAATGGACCTTACGCAGATGGTGATATCCTACACGGATAACAACGGAGGCAGGAATCCCAGCGTCGGAAACAATACAGACTACAATTCCTGTACCGGTGTCATGACGGATGCGACTGAAGCGAACATGAAGTGGTGTATTGCCCAGAAGCTCAACGATCTGAACGGTGCCTCGCCCAACAACCTGCTTGAGCCCAACGAGATCTGGGTACTCTCCATCGGGATGCCGCCCACTGCAACCGCCAACACAAAGATTACCGTGAACCTGCAGCCCGCAGTAGGCGCTGTTCTCCCCATCTCGAGAACACTGCCCGGCGGACTCAATAAAGTTCAGGCAGTCTATTAATCTCTCTTTTTTTCAGTACGATCTCCCGGATTCATCAAGGCGGGAAATATAAACCTATTGACTACCCGACGCGTGACCGCGTATTTTTATTATAAAACACAAATTTTTTCAGATTCCGACAGGGGAGGCTCAATATCGTCGCTCTTTATGAGAGAATGTTTATTAATTACTAATGTGATATAACGATTGGATATTTTATGGCGGTCAATCAGTCTCAGGTAGACCATATCATCACTGCAGCTTCAGAAGACGATCCGGAAGTGAAGCTCCAGAACCTCGAGCGCGAGGTCGACCTGATAAAAACCTCCATCAAACGACTTCTCATGGACATCCGAGAACGGATGAACGAGATGGAAAACCCGTTCACGATCACCATGACCGCTGCCACGGGAAGCGGGATTCCGGGAGAGGCTTCCGAGAAGAAAAACGAGGCTGACGAAGCAAAGCAATCCGCTCTTGAAGCCCGAGAGGCAGCTCTCGATGCACGCGAGACGCAGCTCGATGCCACCAAAGAGAAGCTGGATGCAGAGGAGAAGAAAAAAACCGGTCTGGTAAAAAGCGAACCGGATTCACCAGTTTCTGAAGAAAAGAAACTGCTGGACGACCAGATGCTTGCAGTGCTTCGTTCGCAGATGGCGATGCCCCAGAAACTATCACCCACCGCTGCCCAGGCTGCCACCAATGAGAAACTGCGTCTCCAGAAAGTGTACAAACTGTTCAAATGGACACACCAGGCAGTGAAAAAATTCGGCCACGACCGCCTCGAAATTATGCTGGAATCCTACCGGGTGATGGGGTACATATCCAAGGAGTCCTGCGATGAGATAAGGGAGATATCACGCCTGATGCCGGCCAACCTTGGGGAAGAACACGAAGTTGGCCCGGACGAGTTTGTCTCAGAACTGTATGCCCTCAACAGGATCATCACCCCCAACGATACATCGCTCGACCGCGACATGATTGAAGTCATGATGGAGCAGCGCCAGCAGATCCCCATCATCACCCAGAGACTGCCTGAAGAACGAATCGATCTCACGGGCCTTCCCGAGAAAAAGACCTCATCTTCAAAGAATAATGACAAGGACGAAGAGTGGATGAATCTCCCGGACAGGATCTGATCCATGTCGGCGGATTCCTTTACCACGGCAATATTTTTAATCACCGCGGTAATCGCTGCAGGAGTACTGGTCAATGCAGTGTTTCCTGTTGTCTATAATATGGCCGGCACGTTCTCGTCCGCCACCCATGATTCGGATGAACGTTTACGCACTGATTTTAAAATCGTTACCTATCACTACGTTTCCTCAGGCACCTATGCAAATAAAGCCGATATCTGGATGAAGAATACCGGAAGCGCCAGGATCTCAGCATCGGATCTGACAGGCCGTTCTGAGGTGTTTTGCGGCCCGGAGGATAATTACGATCGCCTCACCTATGTATCTACCCTCACGGCCGACGGCCAATGGTCCACGGAATTCGATATCGATTCCAGTTACGATATCAACGAGAATAAATACTGGGATCCCGGTGAGACCCTGCATATCGTAGCCTACCCGAAGAATTCGATTTCATCCGGAGGAACGGTATACTTCCAGTTCATTCTTCCCGACGGGATCTGGCGTTCACAGACATTTACGGCGAGCTGATTTCTGAATGGCAGTTGCTGAACTCATCGGTGCAGCGGTGGGGGTACTCCTCCTTGTTGTTGTAGCATATCTCCTGGTCGGGGGGACGTTATCGACAGCAGAGACAGTCGCGACCGCCCAGAAGGATCTCACGCTCCTGAATGAAGCCCGAATGAGGACCACCATTGCGATTGTCGACAAAGAAGCCCCGGGAACCTTCCTGAACTTCAGTGTCACAAACACCGGCAACGAACCCGTCACAGACTTGCCACATATGGATATTTTTTCTTTTGATACTACAAACTATTATCAGCGGTATACCTATCTGCCACCGGCATATGATACTGGCATCCCGTACACGTGGACTACCTCGAGCTTTGAGAACGATGCCATACACAGGGGGGAGCTGGATCCCGGCGTCAAGATGTGGGTTAAGGTCAATCTTCCAGCAGGAACGGTTCCTACGAATATTCAGGTAACAACGAGCAACGGCGTCTCGGCATTGTCGTCCATATGAAAATGAGGTGAACTGATGGCATCAATTTCTGACCTGATGGGAGGGGAGGACCGGCAGATCATCTCCACCGGCAACAGTGAACTCGACAAGAAGATCGCTGATGGATTACCATTGGAATCCCTTACCCTCATCGAGGGGGAGAACGACACCGGCAAAAGTGTCCTCACGCAACAGATCATCTGGGGAGCCATGAAACAGGGGCTCTCGGTAGATCTCTTCACCACGGAAAGTACCAGCAAGAGTTTCATTAAGCAGATGGAGTCGATGAGCCTTGACATATCCGAGTATTTCGCATGGGGCTACCTGAAGGTTTTTCCATTGCATGTTGTCGGTTTTGAATGGAAGAAAGAGGAGATGGAGGGCATTCTCGCATCGTTGATTGCCCATATCCAGAAAAGCAAATCCCAGGTTATCGTGGTCGATTCCCTCACCCTGTTCACCGAATATGCACAGACCGATACCATCCTCACCTTTTTCACCAACTGCAAATCCCTGGTCGACCATGGAAAGACCATACTTGTCACCCTCCATACCTATGCTTTCGAAGAGGACACGCTGGTACGGATACGTTCCATCTGCGATGCCCACCTGAACATGAAGAAAGCCCTAATGGGGGACAAATACGTGATGGTGATGGAAGTGATCAAGGTCCGCGGGGCAAGGAAGACCACCGGTAACCTGGTCAGTTTCGAGGTTCATCCCGGGTATGGCATGAAGATCATCCCGATGAGTTACGCGAAGGTCTGATATGGGAACGCTCTCCGTTGCGGTCAATCTTCCCTTTAAACCGGAAACGATCGACACCACCATCGATTTTTACAATGACATCGAATCCAGCGCCCTCTACAAGATGCTCCCGGCCAATGCCAAGGAATACGTCAGGGCAAGCCCGCATCTTCTCGAATACCTTCATACCTTCCCGGTGAATACGTACGGCATTCCCCTCTTCCTCTCGGAACTGAAAAAAGACCTCCGGTCGATGAAGAGCCCGAACATCATCTACCCGGTCAACGACACCACCTTCGTCCACATCCTCCCGGATCCGGACGATGTCAGGAACTTCTACATCCCCATTGAACCCTCGTTCCTCCACAACGTCCACCAGATGATGCCGGTCATCGAGACGAAACTCATCGATCTGATTGACGGACTCGAAGAAGATCCCATCAGCGACAAGGAACGGGCGGAAGTTATCAAGAAGATGCTGGCGCATGTCGCGGTAATCAAACCGAAGAATACCGATATCTCACAATTGACCGGGGGCGGCCCCGGCCAGCAGGACATCAAGTCCAAGATCACCACGTTCCTGAACACGGACTTCTCGGCAAAGGACAAGATGAAAAAGGTCAAGGCGAAGTTCCAGGTTCCCCAGACACCGGATGGCAAAGTGATCCTGACCGATCAGGAGTACCGCGCCATCGAGTACCTGCTGATCCGCGACAAGATCGATATGGGAGTCCTCAAACCCTTCCTCTCCGATTCCTATATCGAAGATATCTCCTGCGATGGTATCGGCCCGATCTTCATCGAACACAAGATCTTCAAGGGGCTCAAATCCGTCATCGAGTTCAAGGTCTCGAGCGAACTGGACGAGTTCGTGGTCAAGATGGCAGAGCGGATCAAGCGTCCCATCACCTACCGGAACCCGGTGATAGACGCCACGCTGCTCGATGGATCCCGTATCAACATCGTGTACGGCACCGCAATCTCCCGTCACGGCAGCAACTTCACTATCCGTAAGGTGAACGAGGTTCCCTTAAGTATCCTCAATATCGTCGAAAGCAACGGCATCGATTACGTGGCTGCAGCCTATCTCTGGATCTGCGTGGAATACGGGATGTCCCTCTTCGTTTCCGGCGAGACCGCGAGCGGCAAGACAACGCTCCTGAACGCCATCACCACGTTCATCCCGCCCGAGAACAAGATCGTCACGATCGAAGACACCCCCGAGCTGAACGTGCCCCACCGGAACTGGATCCGCGAAGTGGCGCTTGCAAAGGGAAAAGGCGAAGGTGGCGGTGCAAGCGGGGAAGTATCGATGTTCGACCTGCTCAAGGCTGCCCTGCGTCAGCGTCCGAACCAGATCCTTGTCGGTGAGATCCGTGGGGTCGAAGGAGCCGTGGCATTCGGCGCCATGCAGACCGGTCACCCGGTGATGAGTACGTTCCACGCGGCGTCCGTGGAGAAACTGATCCAGCGTCTCTGCGGTGATCCCATCAACATCCCGAAGACCTATGTCGATAACCTGAACCTCGTTGTCATCCAGAGCGCGGTAAAACGCCCTGACGGCCAGCTGGTGCGGAGGATGATCAGCTGCAACGAACTGGTAGGATACAATGCAGAAACGGGCGGGTTCACGTTCGTGCAGATGTTCGGGTGGGAACCGGTATCAGATACCTTTGTCTGGACCGGCAAGGGCAGCTCGTACCTTTTGGAGAATAAAATTGCCACCATGCTGGGAATGCCGGAGAGCAGGAAGGCGGAGATCTACAACGAAGTGGAGAAACGGGCAAAGATCCTCGAACGGCTCCACAAGGCCGGGTACACCAAGTTCTGGGATCTCTTCCACATGATGACCAAGATCAAGAAACAGGGCCTCCTCACTATCGGTGCCTGATATGCCGGATCCAGCCCCTTCGCCGCCGGATATACCCTCGGAAGGAGAAGGCGGCCGCCAGGTCCCCTTCGCCCATCTCCGTGAAGATATCCAGGGAAAACTCGATCAGATCACCGAGAACAAGGCCATGGGAGCGGATCTGCTCTTCATGAACACCTATATGGCTTCCCTGGCTCTTGCCAATGCCTCTCGCCCGGAGATCTTCGCCTTTGCCGCCAACAGGCACGAGTATATCTCCGCCAAGTACATCAACAAGGTTGATACGTTCGTCAAGAAATGGAGTTACAGTTATTCGGAAGCCCTGAGTATCGTTGCCGAGCGGGCAAAGAACCCGATCCTCCAGAGCATGCTGAACCGGTATGCCAACTCCATTGAATCCGGTGTCCCCGACGAAGATTTCCTCAAAAACGAGCTCTCCACGGTTCGCAGTGTATACCGCAGCCAGATCGAACAGGGTCTCGAGCTCCTCAAGAAGTGGGGCGATGCCTATATCGCCATGCTGCTCTCCGGTACGGTCATTGCCGTCACCATCATGATTTCCGTGGCGATTTACTCGCCCACAGGTATGGAAACCACCCTGAATATCACGTACGCCATTATCCTTGCCATCGGCTTTTTCGGGAATTTCCTGATGTACCAGTCCGTTCCTGATGATCCCAAATCACACGGGCTGAAAACCCGGTCTTCGAAAGAACAGCAGACCATCCACGCCATGGAACGGATCGTTGTCCCGCTCACCATCGTTGCGGTCATTGTCATGGGCCTCCTCGGCATAAGTGCCGGATTGATCTTTATCCTTATCGGGATTCTCATGGCACCATTGGGGATTATCGGATTTATCGATGATTCCAACATCACGATGCGGGACAATGATTTCTCAACATTTATCAGGAGCCTGGGAGCCATCATGGGGGGTCAGGGCACCACTGCGGTGTACGCCATCAACGCCATCGACAAGAAGTCCCTGACCGCCCTGGAACCCCTTGTTAATTCCGTGTATTCCAAGATGAACCTCGGTCTTGACGACAAGCAGATCTGGGACAAGTTCATCGGGGAGTCAGGAAGCAACCTCATTTACAAGTACCTGAATATCTACCTCGATACCGTAACTCTTGGGGGGCCGCCGGAACCCATCGGAACCGTTGTCGGCTCCTCGATGCTGGAACAGACCCTGCTCCGGGAGAAGAAAGACATGCATGCACGCAGTTTCATTGTACTACTGGTGCCCATGCATATCGCAATGGCCGGTATCTTTGTCGCGCTGTACCGCATCATGGTCGTCCTGACCGGATCGGTATCCTCAATGATGGAAAATTTCAAGAATGCAAGCGCCTCTGCGGGAGCTACCGGCGGTGTATCCGCAGGGCAGGTGCTTGGCGGGGGCCTGAACATGTTCACCAATTTCCCGGAGAAGGAGATGGGGGCCTTCGTTGTCATCTGCCTTACTATCATCACGATCTCGAACATCCTGGCCGCACGGATTGTCGGTGGCGGGGACAGGTATATGTTTTATTTCTATACCGCAATATTCTGTACATTGACCGGACTTGTCCTGATCGTAGCACCGATTGGAGTAAACCTGTTCTTCAGTCCTGAAGGACTCCAGAACATGGCATCGCACGGATCTGGTTGAGTGGGAGGAGAAAATTATGAATGAGAATGTTCGCCGGATTCTGATGCTGTGCACAATCCTCACGCTGGGCCTCATCCTGATCTTCTTCGATGTCACCCTCATCCAGCTGTTCATCCTCCTTATTGTAGTAGTGACCGTGCTGCCGTTCCTGCTGGGCATGGTGACCGTTGCTGAGGTCAAGGGATACCTGGCAAACCTCAAGAACACCGGGATCATTAAACGCCTGAACGACATCAAGTTGTTTGAAAAACGCGGGCAGACGGGGTCAGCAAAACCGGCAGCCAAACCAGTGAAACCCGCAAAACCGGCACAACCCGCAACCAAGGCGGGTGGCATAAAAGGGCATCTGGCATCGATCGCCTCATCGTTCAAATCGCTCGGCACGATTATAAAAGAGCGGGGGAAGCGGGGAAAGAAGGTCGATGAGATCAACAAGATGCTCGACAAGACCGTGAGCGAGAAAGTAGTAAAACCGACTGCCACCGCAGCCCCGGTTGCAGCAGGCAAGGGTACAGGCGCAGCTCCACCGGTAACGGCGGGAGGTGGTGGCACTGCCGACGCCTCCGATCCCTTCCTGTCCCTCTCCGGGGATGAATTCGACGAGGGACTTCTTGACGGGCTCGAAGACGATCCATCACTGGGATCACTTTCCGGAGACCTGAACGCGGGCGCCGAGCCGGCCCCGGGCGGCGCCGAACCGGAACTGCTGATGCCGTCGCTGGAGGAAGACGGGGAATCGGTCCCGGCAGCTCCATCAGAAGCCGCAGCTGATTCCAGCCTAGATGCATTCAGCGGACTTGACGGCGGCGGCAGCGAGCTGGATGCAGAGTTCGGCGATCTCGACAACATCAGCCTCGACGATGTGGAGATTGACGAGGATCTGGCGGGCGGCTTGGATACCGGTGCGGACGCTGCCGCAGAATCCCCGGCCCCCGAACCAGCCCCGGCAACATCACCGTCGGCTCCCTCCGAGGACCCGAACGTTGTGAAAACCGCATGGATCCCTTCCGATGCCCCATCCAGTGAACTACAGGAGGATCAGATCGGTGTCCAGTCGGACATGGCCTCGTTTGCCAGCGGGTCTTCAGGTTCCGACGAGGATCTCCTCAGTTCTATCGCCTCTGACGTAAAGACGGTCAAGAAAGAGAAGGATGTGAGCCTGCTCCGGGAACTGAAGGACTTCAAGGCCCCGGCGACAGAGATCGAAGGCGAATTACAGGACATGTTCCAGAAGATGGGCGGAGTTGGAAAAGACAAAGACAAGGCAACCCCCACTTCAGATGGAATCAAATAAGCCCCGGATCAACATAGTACAGGTATCCGGTTACAGTTCACGGTGAATTCCCATGAAGGAAGTACCAGCAAAAGTTGAACACAACAATACATGGGTAGTCATCAAACTCGGCATCGGAGAGGATCGCATTGTTCTGCCGGCACCGGTCAATAAGGAGATCCTGTTCAAGACGGTTGTCGATGTTGCCGAGAGGAAGAATATCCTCATCGTCACAGCCAAAGCGGAGAGCGAGGTCGTCGTAAAGATCCTCTCGGTCGAAAAAGTCCTTCAGATCCTCAAGAAGATGATCTTAGGCACCTGCAACGCCTACCGGCTGATGGCGTATTTTATGTCGCCGGCAATCCGGGGGGGTGTCATGATCACGGGAGCCCAGTGGGAAAAAGGCAGCGTGGTTGTGGTCCATACCGGTATCTGGTTTGTCAGTGCGACAAAGCAGGTCTGCGTGCCGGTCTCCGATGTGGCAGCCATCGAACTGACAAAACGCGAGGTCCAGGGAAAACCCACCGACGTAGTCCGTATCGATCACCTGGAATCCGGGGAAGTGGTATCCAGCCTTGTCCTCTGTCCGCTCTCCACCCTGCAGGTGCTCTTCAATTTTCTCAAGGATACCACGAAGGGCATGGACATGAAAGGCACCGAACTGGACAGCGTCGACCAGCAGGTGGCCATGCTTATCTATTCCGGCATGGACTCACATGCCATCGAAAACATGCTCAACATACCCCACAAGCAACTCGATGCCATTTATGACAAGATCCTGAAACTGGGTCTTGCCGAGGTCGTCACTATCCGCCGCGAAGTCCAGCTGACTGCCAAAGGCGTTCGCTATATCTCGGATGCCACGAAAGCCCAAACCAATTGATTTCTCTCCTGTTTTGCATTCCCATACAGTTTTATGTAATAATCTCCCAAACAGTTATTTGATCGTCAATGGGAAAGATTCTGATCGTGGATGATACTCTCTTTATGAGAACACTTCTCAAAAACATCCTCTTCTCAGGTGGTCACACCATCGCCGGGGAAGCGGGAGACGGGGAAGAGGCTATTGCAAAATACAAGGAACTCAAGCCCGACCTCGTCACTATGGATGTTGTCATGCCCAAGATGAACGGTATCGAGGCATTAAAGGGGATAAAGGCCCTCGATCCTGCCGCACGGGTTGTCATGTGCACGGCGGTAGGGCAGGAGCAGATGGTGAAACTCGCCATCAAGACCGGGGCGAAAGGATATATCGTCAAGCCGTTCCAGGCCCCAAAAGTACTTGAAGAAGTCAAGAACGTTCTGGCATCCTGATGCTATGGTAAAGCTGCTCATTGTTGATGATTCCGTGTTCATGCGCACGGTCATCCGGGACATGGTCACCAAAGACCCGTCTATTGAAGTAGTGGGAACGGCATCCAACGGTGTCGACGCCCTGGAGAAGATCCTGAGCCTCGAGCCGGATCTCGTGACACTGGACATCGAGATGCCAAAGATGACCGGCATCCAGTTGCTCGAGGAACTCCAGAAACAGCGACCGAGACACCGGCCGAAGATCCTGATGCTGAGTTCCCTGACCTCGAAGGACGCTGAGATGACTGCCCAGGCGATTCACCTGGGGGCCGATGATTTCATGCTGAAACCAAAGGACATCCCCCATGTCCGTGAGATAGGGGACGAACTGGTTTCCAAGATCAAGCATCTCGTCACGCTTAAATCCGCCCCGGTGACACACACCCTTTCCTCAAAACAAGGCCCGGCGGAACGCGTGGTTCTCATTGGCTCTTCAGCAGGTGGTCCCCCCATGCTCGACACCCTGCTTGCCGAGATTCCAGCCGATCTTCCGGCCGGAGTGATTGTCACCCAGCACATGCCCACCGGGTTCACCGCAGCTCTCGCGGAGCGTTTCAACCGGATCGCATCCATGCCGGTCAAGGAGACGGAGAACGGGGATACAGTCGAAACCGGAAAGATCCTCCTCTCCAAGGCAGGGGTCCATACCATTGTCAGCGGCGATATCGGGACGAACAACACCCGTATCGGGCGTATCATACATTCCAATACCCCGCCTCTCCACGCGGTCCGCCCGGCGGTGGACAAGACCTTCGAGTCAGCAGCACATGTCTACGGCAAGAATATCGTATCGGTGATATTAAGCGGCATGGGGAACGATGCAGGTGCCGGAGCCCATACTATCAAAGAGGCTGGTGGCACGTCGCTCCTCTGCGATGAGAAAGATTGTCTGGTGTACGGCATGGCACGTTCGGCCATTCAGAAGAATGCGGTCGATAAGGTCCTGCCCCTCAATAAACTCGCCAGAGAGATTGAACGGCTGATCCGCCAGATGGAGGAAGATACACATGTCTGAATTCGAAGCCTACCGGGGTCTTTTCGTTGCGGAATCACGGGAGAACCATGAAAACATGGTAAACAACCTCCTCTCCCTTGAGAAAGGGACCGATCAGAACGCCATCGACGAGATCTTCCGGTCCATCCATACACTCAAGGGAGCATCGGCATCGATGGGCTTTGCAGACATGGAACGACTCTGCCATGCCATGGAGGACATATTCCAGCTGATCCGCAGCGGGTCAGCATCGATGTCCCAGGAACTTGGCAACCTGCTCCTTGCCTGTTCCGACCTCCTTGAACAGATGATTGACGATGTGGAAGGAGGTGGGGATACCTCGTCCCTGAACCCGGATGAACAGGTCAGTACCCTGAAGCAGTGGTTCACCGATCTCGGGGGCGGCAATACCGCACAGGACCAGAAGAGTGCTGCCGCCCATGTTCCCGCCGCTCCTGCGGCAGAGACTCCGGCAGCTCCAGCGGCAGAGGAATCCACCGACCTCCCGGCATACGATATCCACATCACCGTTGCCAGCGAATGCCTGATGAAGGATGTCCGGGCCATGATCGCCATCGGCAACCTGGAAGCCCTGGGAACCATTGTATCGATAAATCCCTCGAAAGAAGCCATCGACGAAGGGAAATTTGACGGGGGCCTCGACCTCCGTATCGCGAGCGAAGCCGGTGAAGAGGCGCTGAAGACCGCAGCCCTCGGAACGGAGATCGCCGGCGTTGATATCAAGCCGGTTGTCAAACAGGTAAAAAAGGCAGCTCCCGATGGAGAGAAGAAACCAGCGGGGGGCGCCCCTGCCGCTGCCGACAAGAACCGCGAGATCAAGAACCTGAGAGTGGACATTACCCAGCTGGATCACATCATGAACCTTGTTGAGGACCTCGTGATCAACCGGGGCCGGCTCAAACAGATTGCCGAACAGCACCACATTAAGGAGATGGACGAGGCCATCGCGATGGTGGACCGGTCGGTCTCTGATCTCCAGAACCTGATGATGAACATCAGGATGATCCCGCTCAACCATATCTTCAACCGGCTGCCCCGGGTGGTCCGCGATGTCGCCCAGTACGACAGCAAAGAGGTGGAGTTCATCATGGAGGGCGGGGAGACAGAACTCGACCGCAGCGTCATGGACGGACTCAACGACCCTCTTCTCCATCTGATCCGGAATGCGGTGAACCATGGCATTGAATCGCCGGAGACACGCGAAACCGCCGGAAAAGCGAGGAAAGGACTGGTCCGGCTGAATGCACACCGGGATCGCGACAATGTCATCATCGAGCTAATCGATGACGGGGCCGGTATCAATATCGAGAAGGTCAAGAGAAAAGGGGTCGAGAAAGGGCTCGTCACACAGGAAACCGCCGATACCATGACAACGGATCAGGCCGTCGAGCTCCTCTTCCAGCCGGGCTTCTCAACCGCGGACAAGATCACCGACATCAGCGGTCGCGGGGTCGGACTGGACGTTGTCCGGCGATCCATCGAGGCGCTCAAGGGGACTATCCGCGTCGAGACCACCCCGGGGAAAGGCAGCCGTTTCGAGCTCCTCCTTCCGCCGACAATGGCCATTGTCGATGTCATGATCGTCCGGATCAACGGGCGGCGTCTGGCAATTCCGATCAGCAGCATTGTGGAAGTGGCAAATTTTAAGCGGGATGCCACCCACCAGATCGGAAAAGGAGAGGCGATACTGCTGCGCGACGAAGTCCTTCAAATCTTCTGGCTGAACGACATGATTGGCGTATCCAAGATCTGCGATATCCTCATCGTGGTCCAGTACCAGAAGCGGAAATGTTGTGTTCCCGTCGATATTGTCGAGGGAAAACAGGAAGTCGTGGTCAAACCCTTAAGCCGGTTCATCGGCAACACCCGGGGGGTGAGCGGGGTGACCATCCTGGGAGATGGCGACGTTGTCCCGGTGCTTGATGTGAATACCATGGTGTGAGGAGAGAACATGAAATTATCAACCGTTCAGTCCGATGCAATCCAGGAACTCGGCAATATTGGCGCTGCCCATGCAGCCACCACCTTATCCCAGATGCTGGGAAGTACCGTCCAGATGAGTGTACCAGCCATCAAGTCCATCGATATCTCTGAACTGGGTACCTACATGGGGGAGGAGGCCGCTGCCATGGTGGCGTTCGAACTCCAGGGGGAGATCCAGCACGGAGGATACATCATCTTCTACATCTCCAAGGAGTCCGCCATCCGCCTCACCAACACCATGCTCGGCCTCACCGACATGAACCGGGCCATGAACGAGATGGACGAGAGCGCCCTGCTCGAAGTGGGCAACATTATGGTCTCGGCATTCCTGGATGCAACCGCCGAACTCCTCGGCTTCATCATGCTCCCCTCACCCCCGGCCCTCAGCCTCGATATGGCACACGCGGCAATGGCCTCGCTGATCGCCCAGATGGGCGAGGACATCGATGATGTCCTTCTCTTCTCCACGGAACTTGTCTGCGAAGAGCACAAGATCGACAGCGACATTATCATGCTGCCGGAGACTGCAACCCTTGCCCGTATTGTAGAGCTGATGGAGAACATGATGAAAGGCATCTGATGGACCTGATACGTACCATGTCCGAACAGTCCCCCCCCTCAGGCCAGACGGCAATGATCGGTATCGGCGAATACCGGGTAGGTTCATTCCCGATGATGACCATTGGGCTCGGATCCTGCATCGGGCTCACATTCTACGACGATCACCTGAAAGTCGGGGCCATGGTCCATATCATGCTTCCTGACAGTGCCGGCCGTAAAGACCGCCCCGGGAAATATGCGGACACTGCGATTCCCCTCCTCATCAAGGAACTTACCGCCATGGGCTGCAAGAACAGGTCCCTTGTTGCCAAGATGGCCGGTGGGGCCAGTATGTTTGAGTACTTTGGCGCCAACCTCAATATCGGGGAGCGGAATGCTGGTAAGATCAGGGAACTGTTGAAGGAGAACAACATTCCCCTGATTAAGGAAGAAGTTGGCGGAAAGATGGGCCGATCCGTGACATTCCTCCCGGGGAACGGCGGGAAGGTCACCATCAGGAGAGCTGATGGCACGACCGGCGAACTTTAAGATCATTCTCCTGTTCATTGTTTTTCTCGTACTTATCATCCCGGTAACCGTGGCGGAGAACACATCCCCGGTATCGGCAGGGGCAGGATCATCGCCTTACGCCATCACCCTTTTTATTCCCACCGCATCCATGATCCATTCCACCCAGATCATGGATATGGTGAATGTCCCGGATGCGCCCGGAACCGTCCTGCTGGCGACATCGTACGGGCTCTCGCAATACAACGGGACCTGGTCAACGCGCCATATCAACCGCGACAACACCAGCGAGGGCCTGCTCAACGATTACATCCTTGCTACGGAATATGACCAGGAAGGACGTCTCTGGATCGGATATTCGGGAGGCCTCCAGATCTATAATGGGCAATACTACCAGACGATTCGCGACCAGCAGCAGTTCAAGGATCCCCGCGTCACGGCAATCCGGAGGTGGAACAACGAGATGTGGGTGCTGGCCGGCAATGCCGGAATCCACCGGTACCGTAACGGTGAATGGACCTGGTACCAGCCGGAATCCACCGGTGGCCCGGGTTTCTTTGAGGCCAACGAGATGGCACTCGATTCTGCAGCCGATGCACTGGTCATATCCACCGATCATGAAGGGCTCTGGCGCATTCCGTACCAGAAAGATCCCGTGCAGTTTGAATGTATTGCACCCCATGACAGTTCGTATGGATTGTACACCCAGGTCCGGCGCGATCCCCAGGGGGGAGTGCTCTTCTTCAATGCCACCGGGGTCGCCCGCTATACTCAGGATTCGGGTTTTTCCCTGCTGCTGAAGCCGGAGAGTCTGTCTCCGTCACGGCCCGGTATCAACGATGTTGCGGCAGGCCCGGATGGCCGGATCTACCTTGCAACGGATCAGGGCATCGTAATCTGGAAGAACGGTGAAGTCACCGATACCATCAACCGGTTCAGCGGGATCGGGACATTTCCCATCGTGGAATGGGTCTATGTGGATGCCCTGGGCCGGCTCTGGTTCTCGACAAACGAGGATGTCGGCGTGATTACAGATACGGCACATCCGCTTAATCTCCTGACCATCGAATCCCCGACCCCGGAGATACCTCCGGCTGACGCGACTCCCATGCCCTGGACATATCTGGTGCCCATGTCCCCTCAAGAGATAACGCCGGTCCCTCAGGATACTCCAGAAAATCTCCTGGATTCCATCGGCGACCCCGTTTTCCAGGCACTCCGTGCGATTCTTGCAGCGATAGGATTCGGGTAGGTCCGGGTTGATTCCGGCCCGATCATACCTTATTCTTCAATTCAAGGAGACAGAACTGTTCGAGGGAGTCCAGCAGGGTGATCTTTGCTTTCTTGATACGGATCTCGTCGTTGGAGAGGAAATCGTTGGCAATATAACGGAGCGTGATGGAATAATGCCGGAACTGCGGGAAATCCGTTTCGAAATCGGTGATGCGGGTAATCGCATCCTTGTGCTCGTTGCTGAGCAGGTCGAAGGTGAAGTCGCAGAGCTCGATGATATGGGTGGGCATCCCCTTTGTTGCAGCCAGCTTGCGGAAACTGTGGTACGTGATCTTCTTGGTAGTGAGCAGAGATAACTTCAGACCGAGATAGATGGGTTCAAGGTTGTTCGGGTACTGCTTGATCAGCTGGTTGACCACGCCTGCTGCCCCGGCGGCATCGCGGTTCTCCAGCTTGAAATAGTACATCTCCCGGAGGAAATGGATGTCCGAATAGAAACGCTCGGCCCCGATATCGAGCAGTCGTTTCCTCATTGCGCTGTCATGAGTATAGGCAGCATTCTTCAGGCCCACTTCTACAAACCACTTCTCGTTCGAGAACCACTCGAGGCCGGTGAAGATCATCTGCCAGAAGATCTTCTCCAGGAACGCGGGATCGTCGAGTTCCAGCTGCTTTAAGGAGTTGATCGGGGGCTGTTTCCGGGCCAGGCTGAGCAGCATCTCCCGTGCCAGGAGTTCCATCTCGCCCGGGCGGTAGGCCTTCGCCGTCGCATCGTCCTGCTTGAACTCACGGAGCGAGAGGATATAATAACAGTAGGCAACGGCGGTTCCGAGTTTTATGTCGAGAAGGGCATAGGGTTTGAGGAAGGTGAGTGCATGCGGGTAATCCCCGTTCTTCAGAAGCTTGAGGCCGACAACGATATTGGTACCCGTCTCCGCGTTTCGTTTTTTCTTGAACCGGAGGGCATTGGTCATCACCCGCTTCACGTACTCGAAATCCCCGATATTAGCACTGGAGTCGAGGACCTTGAAGGTGATGCTGTCGATGAACTCATCGTAGGTATCATCGGGGAGATGGGGGAAGGAACTCTCCAGTGCCGATATCACGTACCCATAAAAGACCGGGAGGTTCGCATCGACCTTGGCGGTGTTCCGCTCGATATATCCGGAGAAGTCCTTCCTGAGGAGATGGATCTTATCGTACGCAATAGCGTCCGAAAGCTTCTCCTCCTTCATATAGCAAGAATTGCATGTTAAAATATTAAAAGATAGGAGGCAGGTTCATTCCTCCTCATGGGCATAATAATAGAATTCGCCCAGAGATTTCTGCTCCCTGTCAAGGAATGAATCGGGCTTGTTGATCCGGGGCCTTCCGCTCTGGTCCCGCCGGAACGTGATGTCGAGTTCGCGCAGGAAACGGTTCATCCCCTCCCGCATCGGGAACGGGCCGGTCGCCACGCCACTGACGCCCGGTTCCCCGTCGAAGAAGAGGATCCGTTCGCTGATCATGTCGATCAGGTAGATGTCGTGGTCGATGACCATGATGCCGGCTTCACGTCCTTCGGCATGGCGCTTGATCATCCGGGTGACCTTCACCCGCTGCTCGACATCGAGGTGGGCACTCGGTTCGTCGAGGATATACAGATCGGCATCCCGGGAGAGACACGCAGCGATCGCCACCCGCTGGAGCTCACCCCCGCTCAGGGCATCGACCGAAGACTGGAGGATCGGGGCGAGCGAGAGGGCTTCGAGGATCTCGTGCTGGTATATGGACGAATCGAACCGCGTGGTGCATCTCCTCAGGTACATCTCGACCGTGTCGGTGGTGTCGCCCTTGATGTACTGGGGTTTGTAAGAGATCCGCAGGGTTGTTTCAAGTGCACCGGTCGTGGGCTTCTCGACACCGGCCAGCAGCTTGGCAAAGGTGCTCTTCCCCATGCCGTTTGCGCCGACGACTCCGAGCACTTCGCCGGCCCGGATGGTTCCTCCGCCAACCGCGAGGTGGAAGGTATCGTACTGCTTGGTCATCTCCGGAATGAGGAAGAGGTCCTGGCGGTCGGATCCCTTCTCGTGGGCCCGCTTCTCGAAGACCACCTGGGTATCCCGGAACCGGACATTCTCTTCCGCCAGGAACCCTTCGAGATACTGGTTGATGCCCACCCGTACACCCTTCGGGCGGGTGATGATACCGAAAACCGCCGGCTTGCCGTACCCGACATGGACCGTGTCTGCCAGCATATCGAGGATGGCGAGGTCGTGCTCCACGATCACGACCGGGCGCTCTGCCGCGAGATCGCGGATCAGCTTCGCCGCCGCAATACGCTGGTAGATATCCAGAAACGGCGTGATTTCATCGAGGAAGTAGAGTTCCGCATCCCGGGAGAGACACGCAGCGATCGCCACCCGCTGGAGCTCGCCCCCGCTCAGTGTTGCGATATCGTGATCGAGGATTGCTTCCAGTTTGAGCAGCGGGAGAATTCCCGCCAGCTGATCCCGTTCGTCCGTGGTCTCCAGGAGGGCACGCACGGTACCGGTGAATACCTTGGGGATGAAGTCGATATACTGGGGCTTGGTGGCGATCTTCAGGGTCTTTTTCGAGACGGTCTGGAGGTAATCGAACAGTTCCGTGCCGGCATACTGCTTGAGGATCTCCTCCCATGCCACCTCATTATCGAAATTTCCGAGGTTGGGGCGGAGCTGGCCGGAGAGGATCTTGATCGCCGTGCTCTTTCCGATGCCGTTGGCACCGAGGATACCGGTCACCTTCCCTTCCACGGGTACCGGGAGGCCGTACAGGGCAAAACCGTTCCTGCCGTACCGGTGCGTCGGGTGCTCCAGTTCCTCCGGAAGGCTGACAATATCGATCGCATCGAAGGGGCACTTCTTGATGCAGATGCCGCACCCCACGCAGAGCTCTTCCGAGACCACTGCCTTGCCATCGGGCCCGATGACCACCGTCTCGTCACCGGTCCGTACCCGGGGACAATAGATGATGCACTCGCGGCCGCATTTCTTGGCATGGCAGCGGTCGTTATGGACGATGGCGATTCTCATGGCAGATCACAAAAAAGGGTATGTCAGGCGATTGCGGTCAGGAGGATCGTCCAGGTCACGAACCAGAAGGCAAAGGTCATGAAGCCCTGGTAGAACCAGTCTTTTGCGCCGAGGCGGGTGGTGTCCATCTTCATGAGGATGAAAATATGCTTCTGGATTACAACGCAGGCCAGCATGATCATGAAGCCCAAAAACCCGTCGTTCTGCAGCCCCATGGCATCCTTGCCTCCCCCGAGATAGAAGGAGAGGATGCCGGCAAGGATACCCAGCAGGCTTGCAGCGAGGGTTCGCTGGATACGGTAGATATGCTCGGCCTGCTTATCTTCCTTGGTTTTCAGCCTCTTTGTCTTGACGGACGCTTCCTGCGCGGTATCTTCGCTCATCCCTTTCCACCAGTTTCATACTATTCTGTTCCCAAGCCATATGTAATTTGGTCTTGGCAGCCCCCGAGCAATCATATGTTTATCAGGTTCCGGCAGCTAATACCATACCGGTTATTCTTCTATGGCATCCGAGCAGGGCATGAGCGGAATCGACGTCCGGGCAATGGCTGCGGAATTACGTGAAAAGCTGCCGCTCTGGATCGACAAGGTATACCAGTTCGACAGCCGTACCCTCGCTATCCGGATCAACGGGGAGAACAAGGCGAAGTACCTGATGCTGATAGAGGCCGGCCGCAGGATCCACCTTGTGCAGAACACTCCCGAGCCTCCAAAAAATCCCCCGCATTTTGCCATGCTGCTCCGTAAACACATCTCCGGGGGAAAGGTGCTCTCAATCCGCCAGCAGGGGTTAAACCGGGTGATCGTCTTTGATATCGGCAAAGGCCCGACCACGTATCACCTCGTCATCGAACTCTTTGACGAAGGAAACGTGATCCTGACGGATGAATCGTCCACGATTATCAAACCGCTCTGGCACCACCGGTTCAAGGATCGCGAGGTGGTCCCGGGTGCCCGGTACGCCACCGTGTCTGACGATCCCACCGTATCGGCCGAGACCCTGGCAGCCTTCCTGAAAAGCGACGACCGCGATCTGGTCAGGGCACTTGCCATCGGCTGCATGCTCGGCGGAACATATGCAGAATTTATCTGCGGGCAGGCGGGTCTCGAGAAGTCCATGCCGGCTTCGCAGGCCGACCCCGCCCGGATCCATGGTGCGCTGCAGGACCTGTTCCGGCGCATTGAGCGGGAACGCCACCCGGTGATCGCGGTAAAACACTGCGAGCCTGTCGATATCTGGGAAGGATCGGCTGCCACGACCGCGTACCCGACATTTTCCGAAGCCCTGGAAGCATTCTACCCCCTGACAAAAAAAGAGCGGAAGGCAACGAGCCGCCCGAAGATCGAGAAGAAAGACCGCATCCGCATGCACCAGGAAGCGGCTGTGAAGAAGTTCGACCGGACGATCGCCCAGACCGAAGAACTGGTCAACGCCATCTACGAGAACTACCAGACCATATCCCGGATCCTCGCAACGCTCGATACCGCGAGCCGGCAGCACTCCTGGCAGGAGATCGAACGACGCATCCGGGAGACGGACGCGCCGGAGGCCCGGCAGATCCTTGCCTTTTACCCTGCCGAGAGTGCGGTGGAGGTGGACATCGGGAAGCGGGTGAAGATCTTTGTCCACGAGAGCCTCGAACAGAATGCCGGGCGCTACCACGACCTGATCAAGAAGTTCAAAAAGAAGAAGGCGGGGGCACTGACGGCGATGGCAACCATTGTCCCCCGGAAAGAGACGAAGAGACGGGAGTTTGTCCCTTTAAAGAAACTCTGGTACCACCGCTTCCGCTGGTTCATCACCAGCGACGGGGTGGTCGTACTCGGGGGACGGGATGCCTCGCAGAACGAGGAACTGGTGAAGAAGTATATGGCCGGGGGCGACCTCTTCGTCCATGCCGACGTGCACGGGGCGAGCGTGGTCCTCGTCAAGGGAAAGACCGGGCGGATGGACGAGGTGGCGCAGTTTGCGGCATCCTACTCCGGAGCCTGGCGGAGCGGGCATTTCTCGGCGGATGTGTACAGCGCCCTCCCCCCGCAGGTCAGCAAGACCCCCGAATCGGGCGAGTTCGTTGCCCGCGGATCCTTCATCGTGCGGGGCGAGCGCACCTACTACCGGAACGTCCCGCTCTCGATCGGCATCGGCCTGATGGTCGAGCCGAACGCCGCCGTGATCGGAGGGCCGCTCGCAGCGATCAAAGGCCGGGTAAAGACCTTCGTGGAACTGAAACCCGGCCGGTTCGAGCCCAACGATGCGGCAAAGAAAGTGCTGCGCATCTTGAAAGAACGGATTCCCGAGGACGACGTGAAGGCGCTCAAGGGGATATTGAATACCGAGCAGGTGGCAGCGTTCACTCCGCCCGGCGGTTCGGATATCGTGGGCGATCATGAAGGCTGAATACGGGGAGATGCGGAACCACTTCGGCGAGATCCGGCTTTTCCCGGAGAGCATCGACGATCTCTGGCACCTCCGGCACCTCATTGCCCCGGGCGATCTCGTGTTTGCGACAACTTTCCGGAGCGTTGATACGGCCGGGGACAAGCTGCGACCGGAGAAGGTTGAGAAGCGGCCGGTCCGCTTAGGCATCCGTATCGACCGCTCCGAGTTCTCCGAGCACGGGGTCCGTCTCCGGCTCACCGGCACCATCGAGCACGGCGTCGATACCGGCGCGTTCCATACGATCAATGTCGAGACCGGGTACGAGATCTCCGTGATCAAGCAGTGGCGGCAGATGGATCTCGAACGGGTTGACCGGGCCGTGAAGGCCTCGGTCTATGGCGTGATCCACATCCTTACCCTAGAGGAGGGCGAGGCGGAACTCTTCCGCCTCCGCCAGTACGGGCCCGAGAGCGTTATCACGATTACTGCCGGCAGCGGCAAGGGTGCCGAGACCGATTCCCGGAAAGCTTTCTTCGAGCAGGTCGCAGGGACGATCGAATCCGTCTCCGGCCCGCTCATCATTGCCGGGCCCGGGTTCATCAAGGATGATTTTGTCCGGGCCATCAAAGCAAAGAACCATCCCTCCGCAGAGAAAGCCATTGTTGTCGAGACGCGCCGGATCGGACGGGGCGCAGTCCAGGACGTGATCGGGAACGGGGCGCTTGAGAAACTGATCGACGACATCCAGCTTGCCCGCGAGGTACGGCTGATGGACGAGGTGCTTAAGCGGATCTCACAGGACGGCCCCGTTGCCTATGGCCGGCAGGAGGTCCGCGATGCGATAGGATACGGCGCCGCCGAGCAGGTGCTCGTTGCCGACACGCTTCTCCGCGACCCGGAGATCTGCGCCATGATCGAGCAGGCCGAGGCCATGCGGGCGTCTGTGGTCGTTCTTTCATCAGCGTTCGAGCCCGGGGAGCGCCTGGTCGCGCTCGGGGGCGTGGCGGCCCTGCTGCGCTATAAAGCAGGAACCTGAGATCCTGTCCTGCATCCCTTTTGCGGAGAGGCACGGGTTGTGCCTGTCAAATGACGGCAACTACGATATTGTTCGCGTAATTCTCTTTCTCTCCCCGCCCCGTTCCATGAAACGATCCTAACGGTGATGGGGAAAAAATAGGAGCCGGGAAATTTACTCTATCGACAGGGCATTTGCCATTGAACCCAGTATGTTCCCGCTCGAATCGACTGCCTGGATGGCATAGGTTCCTTCTGACCCCGAGGGGATTGTGAAGAATGCCCGTGCCTCCTGATTGCTGGAAGCATAATACGTAGTCGAAGTCATCGTGTTGGATGAACTGACCAGTTTGAGATTTGTTACCGCACTGAGGTTCGTCCCCATCACATCGATTTCCTGGCTGTTGATGGTAACCCCCAGATATATCACCGATGGCGACGGGGAGTAGAGTGTCACGATGGTAGATGACGATGAACCGGTCGTGCTCGTCGTTGTTGTCGTTGCAGTGGTGCTGCCCTGTGTCACGATGAACCCGTTCGCCCAGGAATAGGATTGCCCGTCGGGATTGGTGATCACGACATCCCAGAAACCGGTCACTGCCGTGGAGGGGATAACAATAGAGCAGGTGATCAGCTCAGAAGAGGTCACCGAGACGCTGGTCGCCGGAATCGACGTTTCTCCGGACTTCTTCAGCGCAACCGTTGCTCCGGATACAAAATTTCTCCCTTCCAGCGAGGTGATCGAGACCGTTGTCCCGGTCGCTCCCTTGCCGGGTTCCATATCGGTGATCTTCGGTGCAGCAGCACTAGCGGTGGTTTCCGTTGCCGTGGCGGTTGTCACAACGGTCGTTGCAGCCGTGGTCGCCGTGACCGTAGCAGTGGTCGGTTTCCCGATGGGAATATCCGATACTTCGACCGAGCCGGCCTTCTCGGTGTAGAGATTTTCGATGGTCGGGCGGCTTATCTTCTCGGTCTTGGTATCGAGACGGTACCCCCAGCTTCCATCCGTATTAGGGTAGATATAGGCCCGTTCATAGGTGTCGGTAGCGGCATCGTAACCCAGGATAAGGAGCCCGGATGTCCCCGTGGACTTGGGATTTTTCACAATGTCCCCGGCAGAGTACTTGACGGTCATGGTCTCCGTTGTCGCAACCGCGGCAACGGACGAAGACTGCGTGTCTGAGGTGTCCGCCGTGTCCGAACATCCTGCAACAAGAACGCCGGCAAAAGCCAGGATCATCAGAAGGGAAAAAATGCGGAGTGCTGGTTTCATAGATCAGTGTTGTTCCATTGTCCTATAAAAAAAGAGATTATATGCCCAGTTAAAGAAATGAAAAACCGTATCGTGGAAAAGTGCGCCAGGAAAAATTATTCCTCGTTCTTTTCGCCCTTCTCGGGTTTCTTGTAACTCTCAACCAGGACAATCTCTCCGATACCCTTGATGAGCTCGAATCCCTCGTGGATGATCCGCCCGCGCCAGAGGAGCCAGCGGCGGTCGTAATTGATGCCCGGCGGGAGCGTGACCGTCGCTTTCCCTTCATCGAGCGCGATCTCCATCTCGCGACCGGCATAGAGCCGGACGAGCCCTTTCAGCTGGTCGAGGGGGGACTTGACAACATCTTCGATCTTGTAGGAGTAGGTGAGGGTCTGGCCGGCAAGCGGGGCATTGAAGTCCACGATCACCCGGGTGCCGATGACATCGACGACCGTCCCCTCGCCCTGCTCCTCGATCTTCACCGGCATGCCGCGCACGGGTTTCTGGCTGAACTTGTTCTTGGGGAAGGACTGGATCTTCTTCATGTCCCGTTCACCGAACGCCTTCTCGGGGGGGACCGTCACCGTGCCCTCGTCGCCGCCTTTCTTCCCGACCAGTTCCTCGTCAAGCCCGGTGATCACGTGCTTCTGGCCGACACAGATGGTGACGGGCCCGTACAGCGCGTTCTGGCTGTGGATTCCTGCAGTCTTTGCCTTCTCTTCTTCGGTGGTGTCAAACACCCTGTCGGCTACACTCCCCGTATAGCTGAGCCGGATAAAATCGCCTTCCTTGATTGCCATGGTTCACTCAACTGACTATATTAAGTCGTAACCAAGACAGATAAAAGTGTGGCACAACCATGCTGGAGATCGAACTGAAAGTCAGCGTCCCTTCGCTCGACCCCATACGCGACCGGCTTGTCCGGCTGAACGCAAGATCCCGCGGCCGGGTGCACGAGCACGACCGGTATTATAACGCCCCCCACCGGGACTTTGCTAAAACCGACGAGGCGGTCCGGGTCCGCTATGCCGACGACCACGCGGTCGTCACCTACAAAGGCCCCAAGATCAGGAAGTTCGGCCTCAAGGCGCGGGAAGAACTGAACTTTGCCGTGGAGTCCGGGGAAGTCTTCGAGACTATGCTGGCCCGGCTCGGTTTTACTCTTACTACCGATGTGAACAAGTGGCGGGAGACCTATACGCTGGAAGGTGCGACCGTCTCCCTCGATACCGTTGACGGCCTGGGCACATTCGTCGAAATCGAGGTCATGGGGGAGGAGGGGGATGACAACCCAACGGAACGGATCACCCGGCTTGCCAGCACGATCGGGGCTGACGGCGAACCCATCCTGTCCTCGTACCTGGAACTGCTGATGGACACGGGCCGATCCGGAACATCAGGGTAGCCCCTGCGACAGGACCTGCTCTCTCTTTTTTTCCCGTCTGCCGATATAGTACCTCCTCTGCAAAAGACCTGAAATACCATCGGTTGTCACGGTTGTAAACCAGACCGTGGAAAAAGAGGGGCGGGTACGGGAATGTTCCGCATCCGCACCGGTGACCGATTATACGGTCAGCAGTTCGACCTTGATGTCCCGTGCCTCGCTGCCGAAGTGGAGCATGGCGCAGTGCCCGTCCATTGCCGGGCCGGGATTGACGATCTTGACGCCGTCCACGTCCATGACACCCCGTGCCTCGTGGATATGGGCGCAGCAGACGAGATCGAAGGCCTTCATGTGCTTCCGGATACTCTGGCTCCCCACGTGCTCACCGGCAGGTTTGTCGAGAGTCTCGTAGGGGGGTGCATGACTGAGGAGGACGTTGTGGACGGCCTTTTCCATCTTCTTCATCGCACCGCTCAGCACGTCATCGATCTGCTTGTCGGTCATCTCGAAGGGGGTCCCGAAGGGCGTAGGGTTGGAACCGCCGATACCGACGATCGTCATCCTGCCGAGGTTCATGGCCGTGCCGTGCATGCACACGGCATCCGAGTGTTCGAGCGTCTCAAGGATCTCACGCGGGTCGCAGTTGCCGGGCACTGCAAAACACGGCACGTCGATGCGTGAAAGAACGTCATCGACCGCGTCAACGGGACCCATGTTGGTGATATCGCCTGCAATAAATACCGCTTCCGGAGAAAGCTCCAGAAATGAATCAATTTTACCGAATTGACCATGGAGATCTGCTATTAGAAGCACATCTTTCATGCTATATCATTTGAAGGGCGTCGTAAAAACCTTATCTCTGGCGGGAGTCCACGATCCGGTCAGTTTCCCCGACAGGGCCAGGGTTCCACAGAGTTTTTCGGTTTCCGGAAGCAGGGAACGCGCAGTTGTCCCGGCCAGAGGCGTACCTGGCAACGGCTGGAAGCGGTGGAGATGTACACGCCCGTACCGGGACACCCACCGGATCAAATCAAGCGTCTCGCGCTGGTCGGCATCGGATTCGAACGGAAGGCCGACGATAAAATCCACGATGGGCGTGATGGCATACTCGCGGCAGAGTTCCACGGCACGTATCACATCCTCCGTGGTATGCCCGCGGTGCAGGTGACGGAGAACCTCATCGCTCCCCGACTGGGCCCCGAAATGGAGGTTCGTGCCGGTGCAGTACCGTGCGATGAGATCGAGCGCGGCCGGGGTGACTGACTCGGGCCGGACCTCGCAGGGAAACGTTCCGAAGAAGATCTCCCTGCCGCTGCAGGCTTCAAGGAGCCGCCCGACCTTGTCGAGCCGGAGGTGCAGCCCGTCGGACCCGTAGGCCAGGGCATTGGGCGAGACGAACCTGACCTGCCGGTGCTTTTGTGCATACCGGGCAACCTCGTCGACGGACCGGTGCCGCATGCAGCGGCCGAAGAGCTGGGGGGTCTGGCAGTAGCCGCAGGAGAACGGGCAGCCCCGCGAGATCTCGATATAGCCCTTGTAGTCGGTGAACGGAGGGTAGGCATCCAGCCGCACCCCGGTGTCGGCGGGTTCGTACCAGTCGCCGGCCATTACACCCGGCACCCTCCCGTCACCCCCGCGGGCGAGATCCTGGAGGAGGCGGGGGAGCGTATATTCGCCTTCCCCGACCACCACATAATCCGCATACGTGGCCACCTCCCGGGGAACCGCCGTGGCGTGCGGGCCCCCGGCAACCGTGATGCATCCGGCCCGGGCGATCTCGCCGTGGAACCGGGCCGCACCCGCGGTCGTGAGGCTGTAACAGGTCACATCATCGGCAGGTGTCTCCACCGGATTGAGGGAAATGCCTTCCCGTTCGCAGGCTGCATACAGGATGGCGAACGTGTTCCGGGCTGCATGGATCGCACGCCAGTTGGCCTGCATGGTAAAAAAGGAGATGATCGATCAGTGCTGGCGGTAGGTACTCAGCACATCAGCGACTTTGTAGGTCTGCCCGTTCATTTCGGAGACATAGACGACGACCCGGTCCGGGTTGTTCGGATCCTTGGTTCCCTTCAGGGTGACGGTATCGTCCTTGTTGGTCCCGATCTTCGCCGTCATGACCTGCCCGTCGGAACGGTACAGGGTGACATCGATGGTCTTCACCAGGGCCTGCCCGTTACCGCCGTTGAACACCACGGGGATGGTCCCGTCATAGACTTTCTCCTGGACGGTGACCGTGACCGCATTGTTGTCCGGCATGGCATCGGTAGGCGAGGGTACAAGGTTCGAAGCGGATGCCGGGGATGCCGCTACCGGGGTTGAACCGGAGGCCGTTGTCCCGGATGTACCTGTACATCCGGCGAGGACAACCGCCGCGCTCAGTAAAAAGACCAAAACGACTGCAACTATATGCTTCATACCAGTCAATGCACGCCGGAGTTATTTGAGAGTTTTGTTTATCCATGACCCCTTATGCAGGTACAAGATCCCCGTCATAGTCCATCAGGCCGGTACCTCCATGGACGGTCACCATGACCCCGTCCTTGAGCCGGGACAGGGGTACTTCGATCCGGTCTATCATCGGGATGCTGCCGATGATGGCGCCGGTGGCGATGATCGCCTCGGCCTCCGTATTGATGATTGCCGCCGGTGCATGGCCGTTCCGGCTCAGGGCATACAGCACGTACGAACCGACCGTGGATCCCTTGCCGAACGGAAATATCAGGACCCTGCCGGCAATGCATGCTCCCTGAAGGGGATGCCCTTTTTCGACAATGATGCCGGTCTCCGGGTCTACTCCCGAGAGGAACGAGATCGGCGCCGGGCTGACCAGCAGCTGCCCGGTCCCGGTGCCCCGGGAGATGCCCCTGCCGCGGATATGCTGAATCATACCACATAAATGGTTGAAGATGAACATATAAGAGTGATATGGAAGAGAGTGCCGTCAACCATTCCGCGCCTTCCGGGGAACTGAAATACCAGATCCAGCTCAACGAGCTCGAGGCCGCCCTGCTCGACCTGAAGGTCAAGGTGGACGAGCTCCAGAAGGAGAACGGCCAGCTCAAGCGCGAGAACAACCAGCTCAAGCGCATGCCCCTCTTCGTGGCGGTCGTAATCGACATCCTCGAGAACGGGGATATCTACCTCCGCCAGCAGGGGAACAACCAGGAGTACCTGACCACGGTCTCGGAAGAACTCCGCCCTCTCTTAAAGCCTGGCGCCAAGGTGGCCGTCAACAATGCCCTCTCGATCGTCAAGGTCATCGGCAACATCTACGACTCCCGCGTCCGCGTGATGGAACTCGAGGTCTCGCCCGACATCTCCTATGCGCAGATCGGCGGACTCACCGACCAGATCAAGGAAGTGCGGGAAGCCGTGGAGTACCCGCTGACCCGGCCCGAGATCTTCCGCCGCATCGGTGTCGAGCCCCCCAAGGGGATCCTCCTCTTCGGGGCGCCGGGGACCGGCAAGACCCTGATCGCAAAGGCAGTGGCCCACGAAGCGAAGGCCACGTTCATCCGGATGTCGGGGAGCGAGCTCGTCCACAAGTTCATCGGGGAAGGGGCCGGCCTCGTGAGGGAACTGTTCCAGCTGGCCCGCGAACGGGCGCCTGCTATCGTCTTCATCGACGAGATCGACGCCGTTGGGAGCATGCGTACAAACGACGGCACGAGCGGGAGCGCCGAGGTCCAGCGGACCTTAATGCAGCTCCTGGCCGAGATGGACGGCTTCGACAACCGGGGGGATGTCCGGATCATGGCCGCCACGAACCGGGCCGACATGCTCGACCCCGCCCTCCTCCGCCCGGGCCGGTTCGACCGCCTGATCGAGGTGCCCGTGCCCGACAAGGACGCACGGCTCCAGATCCTGCAGATCCATTCCCGGAAGATGCAGCTCGGCTCCGATGCAGACCTCACCGAGATCGCCCGGATGACCGAGAAGGCCACCGGAGCCGAACTCGAAGCGGTCTGCCGCGAGGCCGGGATGATGGCCGTGCGCCGGGATGCGGATGTTGTTGCAATGGCCGACTTCACCGACGCCGTCCGCAAGGTGAAGAACGAAGCGGTGGCCGACAACCGCATGTACACGTAGGATTGAGCCCTGCCCCCGCCCGCAAGAGCTCCCCGAACCGTTCCGGAGACCGCATGAACATTCTCCTGATCCAGCGCGAAGGCATCGATCTCCACCACACCCTTTTTTCGTCGGAGACGAGCCGTATGGCGCTCCGGTTCTACCACCCGAAAAAGTGGCCCTGCGGCGTGTACATCAGCTGCGGCGCCCTCAGTAGCGCCCTCTCCCTCGTGGCCGAGCTCCGCTGGTACATCCGCCGGTACGTGCACGAACCCCTCTTCGAGTTCGAAAAGGGGATCTATTTCACCCACCAGCTGGCGCAGGACGTATACTACGAGCGGACCGCCGTGCTGAACCCCGGCTGGAAGTTCCGGAAACTCTACGGGTTTTGCGACGGCCGGCTGATCAGTTCCGTCCCGATGGCGCCCGAATCGACGGTCGAGGAGTACCACCAGGAGTATGCCGGCATCACGCACACGATCGAGATCTGGTGCACGGAAGACGAAGTGGAAGAGGGTGAACGGATTGATGACCCTGAAAACACCTGACCGCAGGCCGTCAGGATCGTGCCTGATTGAACCAGGATGCTAAAAAAAAAATAAAAATCAGAAGGGCGGGTCGTTCCTCACGAGCCAGCTGACTGCAATGCAGGCCAGCGCGAATAAAAGAAAGAATAGTCCTTCAAATGCCCTGAGAAAGACCCGGCATTCACCAATTGTTTTTACTGCATTCATGATCGTTCAGACCTCGGTATCGTTGACCGTGACAGGTATTCCGGGCCGGCATTGCTGCAGCCCGGTTCCCGTACGGGTATAACCAGAAATGCGGCGGCTCATGGTATATATTGGTCAAATGGTTCCGGATGAATCCGGATACCGGAACGTTCCAGGGTTGAACCGCGTGGTTAGACCAACCCGTCTCCTGATAAAAAAAGAGTTATGCGAACATCTCGCCTTCAACATCGGCCGGGCCGCGGTTGAAGTCGATGCCGATCTTGTCGATGGCGGCAAGGAAATCTTCCTGCACGATGGAGGGGCGCTCCTTGCGGATCGCAAACATGCCTGCCTCCATGCAGATGGCCCGGAGGTCCGCACCGTTCTTCCCCTCGGTGCGCCGGGCCACCTCGGAAAGGTTGACGTCCTCGCCCATCGTAAGCGAGCGGCAGTGCACGTTCAGGATGGAGAGCCGGCCCTCCAGGTCGGGGAGCGGGATCTCGATGATCCGGTCGAACCGGCCGGGCCGGAGGAGGGCCTTGTCCAGGATATCGATCCGGTTCGTGGCCCCGATGATCTTCACGTCCCCCCGGTTCTCGAACCCGTCCATCCCCGCGAGGAGCTGCATTAAGGTACGCTGGACCTCGCGGTCGCCGGAGGTGTTCGCCTCGGTCCGGCTCGCCCCGACGGCATCGATCTCGTCGATGAAGATGATGGTCGGTGCCTTCTTCTTGGCAAGATCGAAGAGCTCCCGCACGAGACGGGCGCCCTCCCCGATGTACTTCTGCACGAGCTCGGAGCCCACCACCCGCATGAAGTGCGCGTTGGTCTCGTGGGCCACTGCCTTGGCCATCAGGGTCTTGCCGGTGCCCGGCGGGCCGTGGAGGAGGACTCCCTTGGGCGGGTCAACCCCGATCCGCTCGAAGAGCTCGGGGCGCTTCAGGGGGAGCTCGACCGCCTCCCGGATCTCGGTGATCTGCTGCTTCAGCCCCCCGATGTCGGCGTAGCTCTCCAGGGGGGAGTCCACGAGTTCCATGCCATAGACCTGCGCATCGAACGAGTTCGGGAGAAGCTCGACGATCGCAAGCGACTGCTGGTTCAGCGTGCACCGTGTGCCGGGCTTTAAATCCTCGGCCTTGATGGACGGGGAGCTCCGGACCATGAACCGGGGCCCGGCGCTGCTCCGGACGATCACCCGGTTCGCATCCACGATATCGGTGACCGTCCCGATGATCAGGGGCGGGCTTCTCAGCTGTTCGCTCTCGCTTTTCAGCTTCCTGACTTCCCGCTCGTACCGGATCTTCTGGGTCTCGATATACCGCTTGTCCGCCTCGACCTGCCGGAGCTGCTCGCGGAGTTCGAGGTTGCGGGACTCCAGGCTGCCGACACGCTCCATCATCTGGGCTTCGAGATCGTGCTTGTCCGATTCGAGCTGGGCCAGCTGTTCCCGCAGTTCCTCGGAGAGCGCCCGGTAAAGGCGGTAGAGCTCCTCAGGGGTCTGGGGTTCCGCAGGCTGGTGGAGGATGTCGGCCATCTGATACCTCGAATAGCTATATTGATATATTGCATTAAAAGGGTTTGCGAGGAGGCACCCGTCAGAAGAAGCCCGTGAGGGCCGGCCCCGGTCAGTGGACATTTATACCCGGAGAACGACCTACATGTGAGAATATGCAGTGCGAAATGTGCGGAGAAACCATTCGCGGCGCCCCCAAGCTCGTGCGGGTCGAGGGCGCGGAGCTGCAGGTCTGCAGCCGGTGCGAGAAGTTCGGCACCGCGGTCCAGCAGGTGCGTCGCACCGACCTGATCCGGTCGCAGGCGCCCCGGGCCGCGGCCGCCCGGGCACCGGCTGTTGCCCCCTCCGCGTACCGGAAACGCGACATGTTCGACTATATCGAAGGTGACATCGTCGACGATTACCACGAACGGATCAGGAAGGCCCGGATAGAGAAGGGCCTCTCCCAGAAAGACCTGGCCATGCAGATGAAGGAGAAAGAGCACCTGATCCAGAAGATCGAGAACCACGACCTGATCCCGGAAGAGAACGTCAGGAAGAAACTCGAGAAGGTGCTCGGCATCCGTCTGATCGATGCCCCCGAGACCGATGTCGAGAAGAAGGTGCCAGGCACCCTTGCCCCCACCCTTGGCGACCTGACGATCATCCGGAAGGCCAGAAAGTAACCGATCCCCTCCCTTTTTTCACGCCAGGTCGATCACGGCATTGTGCAGGATATCGAGCGTGTCCCGCATGGCCTGCCCCGCATCCCGCAGGTGGTGGTAGATCTCCCGGGTACGGAGGGCGCACATCGCGTCGTCTGTCCGGAGAAGTTCCGCCATGCCGGCAATATAGAGTTCTTCGAGGGAGTTATACGAGTTCCGGGCGCAGTGGATCACGTTCTCGACGTGCTCCTTGTCGGTGCGGAGTGCCCTGACTCCCTCGGCGATGCATGCGGTCCCTTCGAGAAGCAGGGCCGTCATGCCCACGATATGCCGGTCGGGCAGGACCCCGAAGGCGTACATCTCCCGGGCGGTCTCCTTGGAGAAGTTGAGGATATAGTCCATCTGCCGCGAGATGCTGTAGATGTCCTGCCGGTCGAACGGCGTGGAGAACGAACGGATCAGCTTGTCCTCCATGTCGTGGCGCATGGCATCGACATCGTTCTCCACCTGTTCGAGGTGGACGGGATTTGTGAGGGGTACGACCTCCAGCCAGTCCTTGAAGGCCCGGACACCGGCTACCGTATGCCCGGCCTGGGCGGCCAGCATGCCCTCGAAATCGTATTCGCGGGGAAAGATCGTTGCAAAGAGCCCGGCGATCCTGCCGGGTTTACCGGGGAATGGTTGCTGTTCCATGGATATTATCCTCCGATGAAGGGGGCGAGGGCGAGGTAGAAGAGGCCCGATATGAGCATCGTGACCGGGATAGTGACGACCATTGCGGTAAGGACGTGCCGGCCCACCTCCCACTTCACCTTTTTTCTGTTCTCGGCCGCGCCCACGCCCAGCACCGACATGGTGATCACCTGGGTCGAGGAGACGGGCGCCCCTGCCGCAGTGGAGAGCGCCAGCGAGGACGCGGAAAAGACCTGGGAATCGAACGAGTGGATGGGCTCGATCCGGAAGATCCGCCGGCCGAGCGTGTTCATGATCCGCCAGCCGCCGCCAACGGTACCGAGCGTGAGGAGGACGGCACAGGCGAACCGGGCCCAGAGCGGAACCTCCGTTGTCAGGGCGAGGCCCGAGGCCACCATCACCATCGCGATCATGCCCAGCTGTTTCTGGGAGTCATTGGCGGCGTTCGAGAAAGCCATCACGGCTGCTGCGCACCAGTTGAGGCCGATGATCGTCCGGTTCGCAGAACGATCCGCGTTCCGGAGAAGGACGGAGGTCGCCCGGTACATCGCAAAACTGCCGACGAACCCGATCAGGATGGAGATGGCAAAGAACGCGAGGATCTTGACAAACCCGTCAAGCGCCGGGGACGGGGAGAGGAGTTCGTCCACGCCCCAGAAGATGCTGCCCGTACCGGCAGCGGCGATCCCGGCCCCCGCGAGCCCCCCGACCAGGGAATGGGTGGACGACGACGGCATCCCGTACTTCCACGTGACGATGTTCCATACCACGGCCGTGACGAGCGCCGCGAAGAGGACGGCGATCTCCATCCCGTGTGTGGGCAGGCTCACGAGGCCGGTGAGCGTGAAGGCCACGGCGCTCCCGCCGCCCAGGACCCCGAAGAACGACATGGCCGCGACAAAGACGATGCCGGTCCGGGGGGTGGCCGACCGCGAGGCAATGAACGTGGCGGCGATCGAACTCGCATCCTGAAACCCGTTGGTGAACGTGAAGGCCAGCGCCAGCAGGATGGTGAGGATCGCAATCTCGAACACAAGGACCGGCTCAGCGCTCTATTACCCTGAAGAGTTGAAAAAGATAGTGACGATAGTGACGGGCTGGTCCGCACCAGAAAGAACGGGCCGGATCAGTTCTTTTTCAGGGCCATCTCGATGGCAACCCGGATATGGTCGTCCTTGTAGGGCTTGGTGATGAACCCGTCCGGCTGCGTCTCCCGCGCCCGCTGGAGGGTGGCCTCGTCCGTATGCGACGTGGCGTAGATGATGGGGATCTTGAACCCCTTCTTGATCATCCGCGCCGTGTCGATGCCGTCGATATTGCCCTTGATGTTGATGTCCATCAGGACGACATCCGGTTTGTGGTTCACCACGGCATCGATCGCCTCCGCCGCTGTCGTCGCCCGGCAGCACATCTCGTACCCCAGGCTGATGAGGCGCATCTCGGCGATCTTTGCCATCACGTTGTCGTCTTCGACCACAAGAACTGAAGGTTTGCCCATACTATCTCCATCGTGTGTCTTTTTTTATTTAACTTATACTTAAATATTTTTATTTCACTCGAAAATCATTTTTTACATTTCATAAGAAATTATGGCATTCCGGCGACACGATACGGACCCGGGGCCACGACAGGACCGCGATTCCGGAACCGTCCCGGGCAAAGGGACGCGGATCCCTGCACAACAACGGGCGATATACCGGGCAGCCGGCCCCCGGATGCCGCTCCCGCCAACGGGAAGAGAACCCGCGGAACACTTCGCAAGGTTAAAGATCGATTCCTTCCATTTCTGTCATATACGACCGGGTTTTCCGATTGCCCGAAATTCCCCGCCATCCCGGTCAATACACAGAGACCACAACCCTCGCACGGGCATACCGGAGGCAGACAGACCAGCCATGTTCAGCAGCCAGGATCCAATGGAACGCGGGGATACGGACGACACGGCCCTTGGAAGAACGATCTGGTGGCGGCTTGTCCCCTTTCTTGTCATCCTCTACGTGATCGCCATCATCGACCGGGTCAACATCGGCTATGCCGCACTGACCATGAACGCCGACCTCGGTATCGGCCCGCAGGCCTTCGGGTTCATATCGGGCATCTTCTTTCTCAGTTACGTTATCTGCGAAGTGCCGAGCAACCAGTTCCTGGTCAGGACCGGCTCCCGCATCTGGCTCACCCGGATCATGGTCTGCTGGGGGTTCATCACGCTCCTCATGGCATTCGTCCGGACACCGGCCGAACTGGCGATCCTCCGGTTCCTGCTCGGGGCGGCAGAAGCCGGCCTGACGCCCGGCATCATGCTGTACCTTACCTTCTGGTTCCCGAAGAACCGGCTCTCCCGGGCGATCGCCGTCTTCTCCATTGCCATCCCGCTGGCCATGGTGATAGCGTCACCCATCTCGACCCTCATCCTCACCCACGCAACCTGGGCCGGCCTCGCCCCGTGGCGATGGCTCTTTGTGATCGAAGGGATCCCGGCTATCATCTTCGGTGCCCTGATCCTCGTCTTCCTTCCCGACTCACCCCGGGACGCGGCATGGCTCTCCGGACCGCAGCGGGCCCGGCTCATGACGGAACTCGGGGTGGACCGGGTGAAGAACGAGACGCCGCGTTCGATACCGTTTAGCCAGATCGGGAAGACTCCCGGTGTACTGCTCTTCTGTATCAGCAGTTTTCTTGTCGGGCTGTTCCTCACGAGCCTCCTTTTCTGGATCCCGAAGATCGTGGACTCGTCCGGGCTCTCGGGCTCCCTGTTCCAGACCGGCCTTCTGGTGATGATCCCCTATGCACTATCAGCCGTAGCGATGTACGTCTGGGCCTGCCACTCCGACCGCTCGGATGAACGACGGTGGCACATCGCCGGCCCGTTCCTTGCAGCCGCAGGCTTCCTCGTCCTCCTCGCCCTCCCGACAGGCCCGCTCGCCGGATTCCTCCTCCTGACCGGTGCGATCACGGCATGCCATATGACCTTCGCACCGTTCTTTGCCCTGACGCTCGAGTCCTTCGCCCCCGGGACACGACCGGCCGGGGTTGCGTTCGTCAATGCCATCGCCTCGACCGGATCCTTCACCGGCCCGGTGATCCTCGGACTGGCGGGAGGCGATCTTGCCAGCCCGGCCATTTCGGCCCTCTTCCTCCTCCTCGGCATTGCAATCGGCGCCTGTGCGATCCTCATCATCAGGAGCGGCACAGGCACTATACCGGTAACGTAACCCCGCAGGGAGCTCAACCTGCGCCCGCACGGGTTTTGTCGGAAAGGACGCCCTGACTGCACCGGTTCAGCCATGGGTGAGGAGTATGCCCGCCCCCAGCGCAACGAACACGAGGCTCGCAAAGAGATCGAACCCCCACTGGGCCTTCGGGTTCTTCCGCAGGGCATCGGCAAAGGCCGCGGCTCCGATGGCGACCGTGAAACACCAGATCATGCCGGTCGTGAGGAACGTGCAGCCCAGAAAGAGGAAGGAGACGGGGCCGTACCCGGCCGCGGGATCGATGAACTGCGGCAGGAACGCGATGAAGAAGAGGGCCACCTTGGGGTTGAGCAGGTCCGTGAGGAAGCCCTGCCGGAAGACCTGCCGGAGGTTCCCGGGAGCGGATCCTGCAGGAAGATTCCCCGCGGGGGACTCCTGCCGGATCCAGATGCTGATGCCCAGCCAGATGAGGTACAGGGCGCCCAGCCAGACGATTGCTTCGAAGGCGACGGGCCAGAGCGCGAGGACGGCATACAGCCCGAAGGCCGCGGCAACGATGTGGACAAGGCAGCCGGCCCCGATGCCCAGCGCCGAGACGATCCCGGCACGACGACCCTGTGCAAGGCTCCGCCCCAGGATATAGAGCGTATCCTGGCCGGGGACGATGTTGACCGCGATACCGGCGAACAGGAAGGCAAGAAAGTCGTGGGTCCCGAAGAGGCCGGCCTCGATCATGCAGGTACTGTACTCGGAGCCGGTTGGCCAAAGGCTTTGTTGTCGGAAGGTGGCTTTCCGGCTCATGCCGCCGTCGGTTCCGCCTCCCGCAGGATGATCCGGCACGGCACACCGGCTGTCGTGCATCGGGGTCGTTTTCCCATCGCTTCACTGATATGCGAGGCAAATCAAACATTTTTTATATAATAATCAATATCCATACTAGTATTATGCCGGAACTATCACCGGGACTGTTGGTCGGTGCCGGACTGGCAGGATTCGGGGCGGGTATCCTGCTCATCAGCTCGTCTACCATCGATCTGACGAGGATCCTCGGTTTTGCACTCGGCATGGCCAGTTTCCCGGCCCTCGGGTTCGGATTTGCCGGCATCCTCAACCGGCTGGAGAGCCCCCCTCCCCGCGAGGGCAAGTAACCTCACCCGCAAAACCGCCCGCACCGGCCGGATTCCTGCCTCAAAGGCAACGGCCCGGTTCCCGCATTACCACCGGGCCCGGTACCCCGGGGCCGCATCTGCCGCACAAAACTGCACGGCAGATGAAACCCTTTTTATAAACGTGCGGGATGGATCTTCATCATGCCAGATCATCTCCCGGATCTTTATTCCCTGGCGGGAGCCGCCTTACTGGGAACAAGTATCTACGTCATCGCCACCACCCCTCCCGAGGCCGGGAGGACGACCGGCCTGATCCTCTGCCTGGGCGGCCTGCTCATGCTGGGCTACGGGTTCTCCGGCACAATCGCCCGGCGGTTATCTGCATTCTCGTGAACGGGACGGGGCCCGCAAAAGCCCCGGCCTGATTGTTCCCGGCAGCCTTTTGTATCTGGAGAGTGCGTATCCGGTTTTTATACGTAAGGTACATGTCTGCATCCGGCAGGGCTGTCCCAGCCGCGATCGCGGGACAGTACTGCCTCCCCCCAACCGAACCCCGTAACATGAAAAGGCAGAATATAATTATTCCAAGGATAATGTGATGGATATCATGAGGGGGATATGGGTATTCGTGGCCCTGACAGTGCTTGCGTGCGCTCCTGCAATGGCTGCGATCGACGAGGGGAATATCATGCCGGCGGTGCAGAATATATCGGTGACGGTACCACCTACGATGACCGGTGTCACTGGATCGCAGCAGTCCATGACCGCGTATGCCGGGTGGCTGGAGCAGTGCTCCCAGGCGGCCATGTCGCTTGTGAACCAGGTGATGAAAGCATTCGGGCAGAAACCGCTCAGCTGGTCGACGTCGTCCGTGAAGACGACGGGCGAGGCAGGTACCGGCGTCCCGTCCGATGCCGGCCTGACCACGGTTGCGACCATCACGGGATCGGGCGATCAGATCGAGGCAGTTACAATTCCTTGGGGGGAATACTGGGAGATCCGGTACACGGCCGATCCGCTTGCAGCGGGTGCCTCGTCCGCATCCCCGGCACTCTCTATCTGGATATACGACGGACTGACCGGCAATGATATCGAACGGGTCGAGCCCCCCGGGGGGTTCGACGCCGCCGCCTGGGCGCAGTCCGGGGACCCGCGCCCGTGGACGAAGCAGTTCACCCGGGGCAACGGGAGGTCGCTGTACTTCGAGATCACCGCCACGTCGCTGAAGTCGTATACCATTGAGGTCCGGGCAAAGGCGGAATGAACAAGAGCCGGGGGTTGACCGGGCAGTCGTGCTGCACGATATGGTCTCCCCCTCTCCGGGCCACCGCCATTCGGTCAGGCTCCGGCCCGGGCATTAGGACACAAGCCCGGCATCCTCTATTTTGTCCATTCTGGAAACTCTTCTCAGCCGGAACAGGTACCGGGCCCGGTGCTGCCGGACCGTGCGGCCCACCAGATGCGATCGCGATCGGGTTTGAAAAATTTCAATCGCGATCACGATCGCGATCGATCGGATAAAAAGTCCAGTGGAAATGAAGCCCATCCCAGGCGTCAAGGGAGTCCCGGGGACGATCGCCCGATCGCGATTGAAAATAAAAAAACGCGATCGCGATCGGGTTTGAAAATTTTTAATCGCGATCACGATCGCGATCGAAAGGAAAAAATGTCCAGTGGAAACGATGGCAGGGGATTAAGCAGATCCCGTACCCGCGAACCGATATCCAGGACCCGCGGCCCGTGGACCGTGCGGCGAATTCCGGTACAGGACCGGCATAAGTCCACGGCGTACGAGATCCCGGAGGCCCGGGCACTGTCCCGCAATGAAAGGACGGGTTCACCCCAGGCCCCCGTACAGGTGAACCCGGTTTTGCCCGCAGGCATGGAATCATCTTCTTCCAATCGCAGGGGGGTTTCTTTGTGGCAGCGGGTGGCGGGAAAACTACCGGGGAGCCGCCCGTGACGGGCGAAAGGAACCTGCCGGCGAAGAACGGGCCGCCGGCCCCGCGTTTGCCAAAAATTATTTTTTACCGAGGGCCCGGCCCAGTTCCTTTGCCTGTGCGATTGTGTCCGGGAAACCGGCAAGGTCTTCAGGCTTGAGGCAATGGTTCTGGCAGACGAACCCCCCGTCCACGAAGCCGAGGAACCCGAATACGAACTTGACGTAGTCGTTGATCGGTTTCAGGGCTTCGGGTTCCATGCCGCCGCACGTGAGCGCAACGGCGATCTTCTTGCCTTTCGGGAAATCGGAGGTGAAGTCCGGTTTGATGATGGCATAGAGCCGGTCGATGAACGGGTAGGCCTGGGCATTCAGCCGGCTCCAGTAGACCGGGGAGCCGAGGACCACGGCGTCCGCCGCTTCCATCTTTTTTATGAGCATCGCCATATCGTCCTCGATGACGCAGCCGTCTCCGGTCTTGCACGTGTTGCACCCGGTGCAGGGCTGGATATCCAGGGTGCCGAGCCGGATGATCTCGGTCGTGGCCCCCGCTTCCTTTGCGCCGGCAAGGATGTGTTCGACAAGGGTCTGGCTGTTGGCGCCCTTCCGCGGGCTTGTTGCGATGCCAAGGACTTTCATGGTAACTATGGTAGTGATTCGCGTATGGAATAATAAATGGCGGAGGGTGTGCGGGGGAAGTTGGTTTCAGGCAGGAAAGCGGGAGGAAAACCCGCGATCGGATGTACAATCCGGAACCCCCGGGGCGGGAAATCTATCCTGCCGCGGGGGCCGGGCCGGGCGGATCCTGCCGGACGAACCGCCAACCGTTCACTTCATATTCCTCTGTAAAAAAACTGGTACCATAAGAAAGTACCCGGTAATGTCCGGTAAGATTAGGAAAACGAAAAACGCGAACCTGATATCCAGAGCGCTTGTCCCGGGTGGTTGTTATCGATAAGAAAAAGACGGTCATTATTGTTGTCCTGGTTGTCCTGCTAGTCCTGGGGTCTGCGTGGGCCGGATATTCCTGGATCCATTCCCATACCCCCGTCCGCATCGGGGTCCTGCTCCCGCTGACCGGCGACGTGGACCTCAGAGAGCCGCTCGACTGGGCACAAGACACCATCAACGCGCAGGGAGGTATCGGGGGACGGCAGGTCGAACTGGTGTACAGGGACACCGGTACGGGCACAACCGCACAGCTTGCCAAAGAACTGCTTGCCGACGATTCCATACGGATCGTGATCGGGCCGGGAACGAGCGACGATGTTTATATGCTCGCGCCGGCATTTGCCGAAAAGAAAAAACTCCTCATCAGCCCCCTTGCAACCTCGGGGGATATCATCCGGGCGTTCGGCAAGAGCGGGTACTTCTGGAGGACGGTTCAGGGGGACGTGGCGCAGGTAAAGGCCCTCGTCAGCATCCTCGATAAAAAAGGCGTGACGCGTGCGGCCCTTCTCACCGAGAATACGACCTATGGGAGGACCTTCTACGACTGGACCGGGTTCTTTGCCACGGAGTCCGGCATCGATCTCACGTACATCAACGAGTTCGAACCCGGCTCGGCACTCGATGCGGATGTCGGCGCGGCCCTCAGCACCGGCCCGGAATATATCATCGCAGCGTGCGGCCCGTCCGATGCAGCAGCGATGAAGGAGGCCATCGACCGATCCGGAACATCCACCCGGCTGATCCTCGCCGATGCCGCAGCGACCCCGGTTCTGGTATCCACGCTGGGGAACAGTGCAGAGGGCCTTGAAGGCACCTCGCCCACGGCCGATCCCACCAGCGGGTTCACCGAAGCCTACCAGGAAAAATTCGGGCACGCCCCCACCGATTATGCGGCGCCCGCCTACGATGCCGTCCTCCTTGCCGCCTATACCACGGCACGCCAGGAGGCGGCCCCGTTCGAATCGCAGCCTGACTCGATCCGGCATGTGGTCGACGGCAACGATACAGTGGAGACCTGGACCGCACAGGATTCCCGGGACGCGATCGCCGGCCTCCTGCAGGGCCAGAGCCCGTATGTCACCGGCGCCAGCCAGCCCTTCATCTACGATACCGAGAACGGGGTCGACCCGGTCATCACCTACTATTCCCACTGGGTGATCCGGAACGGGAGCTACGGGTCCCTCGGCATCCTCGGTTCGGAAAAGGCCGGGGAGTCCAAGCTGATCGCTGAGTCGGGCGGGCTCTCGCAGGCCTCGCAGGAGTTCATGACACTCTCCCCGTCAGCCCGTGCACCCGCGGCGGGCACCGGAGCATATGTTCCCCCGGTGAACCGGACCGACTTCCAGGCGATTATTGTCGGCCCTTCATCCGGCTGGACGAACTACCGGCACGAATCCGACGCCCTCGCGATGTACACGCTCTTAAAAGAGAACGGAGTGCCGGACGACCACATCATCCTCATGCTCTACGATGACGTCCCCTTATCGCCGCAGAACCCGATCCGCGGGGACATCCATAACATGGTGGGGGGAGCGAATCTCCGGCCCGAGGCCCGGGTGGATTACAGCGGCGCGAACGTCACGGTCGCAACCTTCATCGATGTCCTGACCGGGAACCGCAACGCACTGGCTCCGGTCGTCCTTGCCTCCGATGCGGGCACCGATGTCTTTGTGTATATTGCAAGCCACGGTTCCCCGGGCAACATCGTCTTCTTCTCCTCGGGGAAAGCCACGCCCTTTTCGGCCGGGGACTTCACCACGGTGACGGACCGGATGGCCCGCGAAGGGAAATTCCGGCAGATGGTCTTTTTCGTGGACACCTGCTTTGGCGGGAGCGTTGCAGCCGATGCCTCTGCCCCGGGACTCCTGTACTTCACCGGCGCGAACCGGAACGAGCCTTCCCTCGGTGCGGTCTACGATGCGAACATCCGCCAGTGGCTCTCGGACGAGTTCACGAGGAACGTCCTTATCGCCCTCAGGGAGAACCCGCATATCACGTTCCGCGACCTGTACACCACCACGTACGAGCAGGTGACCGGCTCCCACGTGCAGATGATCAACACGCAGAACTTCGGGGATATCGATACCGAGGTCATGGCGTTCCTGTCGCCGTGACGTGCAGGAACCATGGGGAAGGCCCATGGGGAGACAGGACGACTGAGGGGATACAAGACCGGGGATCCGGGCCACGTCCCCAAACCCGGTCTCCATCCGTTTCCTTTGTACAAAGGCACCTCTAGAGACACAGTTCCGGGAGCAAAACGGGAATCATTTGTCTGCCGGAGGATGAGATCGTCTCCCCCAAAAAACAAGGGCACGAAAAATTACGGATGCGATACCAAAATCGTTCCGGGTGAGGGGATTGGAACCTGAAACGGGACCGGATGAGGCAGGGTGATCCGGAGATCGTCATCGTCCATTCCGCCGTTGAACGCTGCTTCCTGCGGTGCAATTGTTTATATGATACCCGGGATGATTACTTTCCCACGCGATCCTGATGTACCGCATCCTCTATGTCGACGATGAACCGGACCTCCTTACCCTGGGAAAACTCTTCCTGGAAGAGTTCGGCCCGTTCAGCGTTGACCTGCAGTCCTCCGCGACTGCGGCCCTGGAATACCTCACGTCCCATACCTGCGATGCTATCATATCCGATTACCAGATGGCGGGAATGGACGGGATCGGATTCCTGAAACAGGTGCGTGCATCCGGCAACTCCCTGCCGTTCATCCTCTTCACCGGGCGCGGGCGAGAGGAAGTCGTGATCCAGGCCCTCAACGAAGGCGCCGACTATTATCTCCAGAAAGGCGGGGAACCTGTTGCCCAGTTCACGGAACTGGCCCACAAGATCCGGCAGGCCATAAAGAAGAGGGAGGCCGATATCAGCATCCGGAACCACGAGAAGCGCGAAGCGGACATCATCAGCTTCCTCCCCGATGCAACCTTCGCCATCGATTCGGCCGGCACCGTGATCGCCTGGAACCATGCCATGGAGCTGATGACCGGCGTTGAACGGTCGCAGATGATGGGGAAGGGCGATTATGAATATTCCCTGCCGTTCTACGGTGAACGAAGGCCGATCCTGATCGACCTGGTCAAGGGATACGATGAACCGCTGGCGCAACAGTATCCCGGTATTGTCCGGGACGGCAACACGTACAGCGCCGATGTCTTCATCTCCCGGTTCAACAACGGGAACGGGGCATACTTCCGGATTGTTGCATCCCCGCTCTGCGATTCAGCAGGCAACATCACCGGTGCCATCGAGTCCGTGCGGGACATCTCCTCCCGGGTCCGGGTGGAGAACACCCTGAAAGAGCGCGAGGAACGGTACCGTACGGTCTTCGAGAACACCGGTTCGGCCACTATGGTCATCGTGGAGGACTGCACCATCATCCTTGCGAACAAGGAGTTCGCCCGTCTGAGCGGTTATTCCACGGACGAGATCAACGGAAAGATCCCGTGGACGCTGTTCGTTGTTCCCGAGGACCGGGAGCGGATGCTTTCCCAGCATATCCTGCGCCGTCAGCAGCCGGGGATGGCCCTGAAAAGTTACGAGTTCCGGTTTGTCCGGAGGAACGGGGAAGTCCGGGACATCTCCGCCATGATCGATATTATCCCCGGGACAAGGACAAGCGTCGCGTCCCTCGTGGACATCACCGAACGGAAGCGGGCCGCAGAGGCGCTGAAGCTGGAGAACCAGCGCATGGAGTCCCTGCTCGCGCTCAGCCTGATGGGGTCGCAGGACAGCCAGGAGATCCTGGCACGGGCAGTCGAGGATGCGATCCGGCTGACCGGCAGCAGGATCGGGTACCTGGCAACGCTGGACGACAGGGAATCGGTCATGACCATGCAGTACTGGTCGCGATCGGCCCACGCGTCCTGCACGATGCCGGAGAAACCCCTCGTGTACCCGGTCGAGAAGACCGGCCTCTGGGGAGAGGCGGTCCGCCAGCGCAGGCCCGTCATCACCAACGACTATGAGGCCGGCAATCCCTACAAGCGGGGCACGCCACCGGGACATGTCCGGCTGGTGCGCCACATGAACATCCCCGTCTTCGAGAACGATCGCATCGTGGCTATTGCCGGCGTTGGCAACAAGGAGACTCTCTATGATGAAGGGGATGTCCGCCAGCTCCAGCTCCTGATGCAGGGATGGTGGCAGATCGTTATCCGGAAACGGGCGGAGGAAACGAGCCGGCTGTCGGGCCTGATCCTCCGGGCCCAGCTCGATATCTCACCCGATGCGATCCTTATTGTTGGCGAGGACCGCAAGGTGATCTGCTACAACCAGAACTTCCTCTCAACCTGGAAGATCCCCCCGGAGATCATCGCAACCGGCATCGACGAACTGGTCCTTGAGTCGGCTGCAGAACAGACCTCGGACCCGGAGTCCTTCGTCTCACGGGTCAACTACCTCTACGAGCACCGAAATGAGAAGAGCTCCGAGCAGCTCGTGCTCCGGGACGGGCGGGTGCTGGAGCGGTTCTCCTCGCCGATGTGGGGCAGGGAGGGGCAGTATTTCGGGAGGGTGTGGTTCTCCCGCGATATCACGAAGAAACGCGAACCGGCGGAGAGTGCCTGACCGCAGTCTTCCCGTGCTGACAATCCGTGTCCAGGGATACGGGGATCGGTGACGGGAGACTCTCCGTCGGTACGGCCCTCAGGAAAAACCCATCCCGGATTGTTTTGTGTGCCCATGCCCAGAATTCCGGAGGATCCTGTGAATAAAAGGCACTAATTAGGCGATTTTTAAAGCCCTTAACGGCCCCGGTCTGGCAGGAAAACGATGATGCCCGGGAATTTCCGGAACGGTGTGCTGTAATTCGCATCAAACGCGCGACTATCAGAAAACCGGTTCTTCAAATCGGGCCCGGATCGCGAATCCGGGGGATTTACGAAGAGATCAATTCCGCAGGAATTGTCTCTGGAGACGAGTGCCCGGAACGGGCAGCCTTCGACGGGAGATTTGTTGTGGGCGGCACGGTAAGACAGAGGGGTTTTAAAAACGCAAGAGAGCAGACCATTACCCTGCAAGGCTCCGCCATTGTGGCCGAGCGAATCCGAAAGGAGTAAGAAAGTGAATGAAACCAAAAATTTTTGTGGTACATTACCTCATGACATGAAATCAAAAATATTAAAATTAACAAAGATTAGTATCCCATGGCAATTTTAAATTATTTTTTTCTGCACTATATACATGAAAATTTAATTTAAACCCTGACGGTCGTGGACCCCCACCAGTCCAATCACCTTCATCCAGAATTGAAGCTGTATAATAGCGTATATGGGCGCATCGGTCCGGCTTATTTTTTTGTATGTAGGTTCTGAGCGTATAAATTGCCGCACTCATCGCAGTAGCATTTCTCACGGCATCATCAACCAAGAGAATAACTTCGACCGTATCGAAATCGATATTAGAAAAATTTTCCCTAGCATCAATTCCAGTTTGAATTGGGGGTCGTCGTCGTGAAAGTTTGGGATCTACTGGACTATCCTTTGCCCACCTTATTCCGATTGTTGTAACAGGTAAATGTAATTTCTTACCAAGTAAACCCCCTACAATTGCCCCGCCACGATCAATCCCCACAATTATATTTTTTTTATAAAAATCTGTATTGTTATTAGGTCCTGATAGAATATTTGCCGTAATAATAGTTTTTTCCAATTTGTCAATTGCGAATTTTATATCTAAATACCTCAAATCTTTCTTAATTTTTTTATCGGGATCCTGAGGTCTGGTTTCATACAAAATTGTTTTGACAACAAAGAAAATGGCAACGACGGCTATAAGAAAGATTACTCCAATATATGGTGGAAAATTTACATCACTCCCAAATAGAAGTTGGAGTAGAGTATTAAAAGCACCCAAAAAATCTATAAAAAGGACAAATAATGAGAGAAAAATAATAATAATGTGCTCTTTAATTTCCTGAAGGACTGTCTCCCACGATAACCCCATTTTTACCGATTTTATGTTTGATTACAGAAATGTATTAACTTTATTATTTTAATCCGTTTAAAAAAACACATAATGGACTATAAAGCAATAAAAAGGCCTTACTAAAGTTGTCGTTGAAAAAATACCAGTTATGTAAAAACCATACCTAAATCAGAAACGAAGATCATTCTATACCAATCTTACCTAAAACGCATCGCCTCTTCACATCAAGGCAACAAAACAAGAAGTGCGCCGACCGGGACTCGAACCCGGGTTTAGGCGTTGGCAACGCCTAGTGATAACCACTACACTATCGGCGCAGTGTGCTCTACAATGTGGGAACTCAAACGATTTAAGTATATCGAACAAAGGACGGACGGGCGGCCCGTTTGGGGAGTCCGGGCGGATACGGGAATATGCCGGTGTACCTCCGTAAATGAATAACACAGGATTTTTGAGCATGATCGCCCAATCTCATACCTAGATGATCCCGCTCTTTGTCGACTGCTCCGCCCGGCGCATCGTCATCTTCGGAGGGGGAGCCGTGGCAGCCCGGAAGGCCGCGTATTTTTCCGGCAGGGCCGACGTGACCGTGGTGAGCCGGTCGTTCGTGCCGGCGTTCGACGACCTCACGATAGCGCGGGCGGAACGCGAACTGGCGAACCTCACCGATCCGGAACTGGACATGATCATCAACAACGCGTTCCTGGTGATCGCCGCAACCTCCGACCCCGCGATCAACAACCGTATCGGGAGGATCTGTAAAGTTCAGAGCATCCTCTTCAACAACGCGGACGGGGAGCCGGGCACCGTGATCCTGCCTGCGGTGACGGGCGGGGAGCAGTACACGATCGCGATCAGCACCGGGGGAGCGAGCCCGGCCGTGGCCCGGTTCGTGCGCGAGGAACTGGAGGACATGTTCCCGGCGCTCGACGGCATGATCGTGCTGCAGGAAAAGCTGCGGGAGGCGCTGAAGAAGCAGGTGCCGGACCAGAAGCAGAGAAACGCGATCCTCCGGGACGTGCTCGACGACCCCGCGGTCTGGGAACTGCTCGCAGCCGGCCCGGAGGCCGCGTGGGAAGACGTGCAGCGGAGGTACCTGCATGGCTGAACCCGCCGCCACCCTCGCGATCGCGGGCGTCAGCCACCACACCGCGAACGTGGCGGACATTGAAGCCTCCCGGTTCTCGAACGAAGAAGAATTTCTGAATGCCGCGAAGGAGCGGTTCGGCGGCGTCCTCCTCCTCCAGACCTGCAACCGCGTGGAGGTGCTCGTGGACGGCGACGCGGAAACCCTCCGGGCGTTCCTTGCAGAACAGGGGCGCAGGGGCTTCTTCGTGCACGAAGGCGCCGGGGCCCTCCGGCACCTCTTCGCCCTCGCCTCCGGCATCGACTCGATGATCGTGGGCGAGGACCAGATCATCGGGCAGCTCAAGAAGGCGCTTGCGGATGCGCAGGAGGCCGGGACCGCGAGCCCGTTTCTGGAACTCTGCGTCAACAAGGCCGTGCACGTTGGCATCGAGGTCCGGCGCCGGACGCTGATCAACCGGGGCTCGGTCTCCATCGGCTCGGCAGCCGTCCAGCTGGCCGAGGCCGAGATCGGTACGCTTGCCGGCAAGCACATCCTCGTGGTCGGCAGCGGCGAGATGGGCCTCCTTGTCGCCCAGGCGCTCGCGGCCAAGAACCTGACCGCGATGTACGTGGCCAACCGGACCTTCAGGCGGGCCGAGATCCTGGCAGGCAAGATTGGCGGCAAAGCGGTGAAGTTCTCCGACCTCTACCACTAC
>Ga0074199_1000577_pt1 | contig 52698 bp, 49 predicted proteins | sample EPASupsiteSAE347_FD_64528 | JGI IMG/M metagenome (GOLD analysis project Ga0074199, IMG submission 64528) | Bioremediated contaminated groundwater from EPA Superfund site, New Mexico - Sample SAE3-47 | ecosystem: Environmental > Aquatic > Deep subsurface > Groundwater > Contaminated ... | reverse complement strand
TAGGAACCACACACCCCCAAAATAGATAAAATGAGTGCATATATTAGGATTACATATTCGATATTCACTCCAGTCAGTTGAGACGAAATAGATAGAAGTAAGGGGGATCCACAGGCATATGATATTGGAGCTATCCCAATTAATGAAAGTGGATGCAAAGCCCACTGGATATGTCCCATGCCATTGATCGAGTTAGCGAGTGCGTGGATTAAAATTGAATCCACACCAATTTCATGTCGCACAACCGGCAATCTGATGCTCAAGTTGAGTGCCAATAGCAAACCCATTAAGAAATATTTAACCTCATTTGAGCACTTTTGCATAATCCTCCAGTATATCCTCAGCAATCTTCTCCCAAGTAAACTGCTTAGCATACCTCTGTATGTATTCTGCATCCCACTCAATATCCAGAGCCCGACGTATTGCCCTCGCCAGTCCGTCTGCATCTTTTGGCTCGACGAGGATTCCAAGCTTATCATTTATAATGATCTCTGGTATGCCTCCGACTGTTGTCCCAACAAAGGGCTTGCAGCAGCCGAGTGCCTCGAACATTACCGTTGGATTTCCCTCCTTCAGGCTTGGCAGGACGAAGACGTCGCAGGCTGTCATCCAGAGGGGGATTTCATCATGGGGTTTCGGGCCAACAAAGTCTAAACAATTATTCATATCTAAACATTTGACCAATTTAGTTAGCTCCTTGCTTTGGCTGCCAGCGCCAACAACTAGGCAAAGGATATTTTTTTCTCTTTGAACAATTATATTCATTGCTTCTATTAAATATTTATGTCCCTTTACCGATTCTAAGTTCCCAACTGATAAAATAATTTTTTGATCACTTGGCAGATTTAATAGTTTTCTTGCTGCATTCATCGATGTTTTTTTAAATAGGGTTGAATCATGGCCGTTTGGAATAATCGAGAGCCTTTTAGCTGGAACACCTAGTTGTAGCAACTTATCATAGTTGCTTTTGCTTGGTGTTATTACATGGTCAGATTTGCTTAAAATGTTTCTAATTTGCTTATTCCAGTGTGAATTTTTAAAAGGTAGATCATAAACGTCATGCCCATGTCCGGTAATAATCAAAGGCGTATCATATTTTGTTTTCAATTTTGTACCGACATAACCCGAAGGATAGATAAAATGCGCATGTATTATATCAAAATCTATTTTTTGAGTTTGCACAATTCCCTCGACGGCCTTTAATACGGCATCTCCTCTTCGTTTTCTTACGGATTCAAAGGGCAAAGTGAAATGCTTGGCAAAATATACGCTTACGTTGGTATAATTATAATTATGTGCAAATGCATCCCTTCTCCAGCGAGGATTCATAAATGAAAAATTTGATAGAAATTTAGGCACAAAAGGAGTCAATGAAATTACATAAACGTGATTAACATGATTCTTCAAGCAATCCACTTGGCTCTTCACGAAGGATAAGCTTATTGGGTCCTTCTCATGTGGATATCTATCAGCAATTACCAACAGATTAATCTCACCCAAAGAGACCATGTTATTCATCACCAGTTATGCTCATTATAATCTTTTTACAAGCATGGCCATCCCCGAACGGACAGGAGTTCCTATTCATATCGTGATCATTCATTAACATCAAAACCCTGCTCAGTACTTCTTCTGATTTGGTTCCCACAACCTCCGCATATCCTGCCTCCACCGCCTCCGGCCTCTCTGTGTTTTCTCTTAATACAAATATCTTCTTGCGCATATTTGGTGCCGTGGCCTCCTCTTGTATCCCTCCCGAATCAGTCATTATGAAAGAGCATTGCTTCATGAGCACCAGGAAGTCGAAGTAGCCCACTGGATCAATTAGCTGCACATTTTCGTGAAAGGCCAGCGTCTCATAAAGGCGATTCTCCTTCAACTTCTTGACGGTCCTGGGATGTACCGGATAAACCACTGGCACAGGGCAACCGGTGAAGATCTTTACAAGGTTTCTCAGCACTTCAGGATTATCTACATTCTCTGCCCGGTGGGCCGTGACCAGCACAAACTCATCGAACGCGATCTTATTCAAAATATCAGAATTTTTTTCTGCAACAGGCAGATATTCCAGGCAAGCATCTATAACAGTGTTCCCTGTGACGAAGATCTTTCCCCAGACATCCTCTTTGCGCAAGGTTGCAGCATTGTGCTCTGTGGGCGCGAACAGCAAATCTGAAGCGTGATCCGTGAGACGCCTGTTGTACTCCTCAGGCATCCTCCGGTCATTGCTCCGCAAACCGGCTTCAACGTGGCCCACCTTGATGCCCAGTTTTGCAGCCGAAAGAGCACCAGCGAGAACAGTATTTGTATCCCCTTCCACCAACACCACATCCGACGAGGTCTTATGATAGGTATCCTCCAGCTTTGCCATCGCATTTGCTGTCTGATGGGCCTGAGTCCCCGAGCCAACGTTCAGGCAGTGATCCGGTGCAGGGAGCCCAAGCTCGTCAAAGAAGGTTTGGCTCATATTGGCGTCATAGTGCTGCTGGGTGTGTATTACATCATAATCATAATTGCCTGAATCTAGGTACTTTATGATGGAGGCCATCTTGATGATCTCCGGCCTCGTGCCTACTACCACAGCTACCTTCATCTTCCTATGCCTCTGAACACAAATCCATCCGCATTTGCTATCAGATTTCTACCGTCTACCAGGATTGGTCTTTCTTTCATGAGCTTCATGACTGCCGCAAGATCTATGTTCTTGAATTCTGAATGGTCTGTCACGACAATCAGTGCATCCGCACCGGCAACGGCCCTCTTGAAGTCTTTCTCGATCTTCATCGAGAAATGGGTGACCAATGGATCGTATATCAAAGTCTCTGCGCCTAGATCCTTTAGACTCTTGATTATGGGCGTCGCGGGAGTCTCTCTGGCGTCGTTCACATCGCCCTTGTAGGCCACTCCCAGGATGACGATCTTTGAGTCCCGGATCTCTTTGCAGGCCTCCGAGAAGGCATCCTTCACCAGAGAAACAACGTGCTCTGGCATCTCCTCATTTATTCTCATGGCCGTGGAGATCAGCTTCGAAAGCTCTGGTGCTTTTTCTACGATGAACCAGGGATCGATAGGTATGCAATGTCCTCCAACACCTGCACCTGGTTGTGGAATGTTTACTCTGGGGTGCTTGTTTGCCAGATTAATAGCCCCAAGGATATCTATCCCTTGACTCTCGGCGATCAATGCGAATTCGTTAGCCAAGGCAATATTAACTGCACGGCAAGTATTCTCCATTAGCTTGACGAACTCGGCTGTAGCCGCGTCGGTAAGGTAAATGTTGCCTTCTACGAAGGTCTCGTAAATCCCCTTAGCCATTTGCCCAGATGCTTCGTCTATGCCGCCAATGATCCGATCGTTCTGGATTAGCTCATTCAACAGGTTTCCAGGCAGAACTCTCTCTGGACAATGGGCCAGGTAGAAGTCCTCGCCTGCAATGAGCCCAGATTCTTCTAGGGTGGGTTGCAGCACAGTTTCAGTTGTTCCTGGCGGGACTGTGGATTCAAGGATGACCAGATTACCCTTGCGAATCATAGGGGCGATAGCCTTCCCAGCCTTGATGATGTAGCTGAGATCGGCTGTTTTATTCTTGTTGACGGGGGTGGGCATGCATATTATAAAGACGTCCGCCTCAGGAGTCTCCGCCTGGCATCTAAGCCCGCGAGATTTCACTGCAGCCTTTACGAGGATGGATAGTCCAGGCTCGGTGATATCAGTCTTCCCCATTCCGATTCCCTCAATGATGGCCTGATTTACGTCAACTCCGGTAACGTCAAATCCATGTGTAGCCAGTATCGATGCTGTCGGCAACCCAATATATCCAATGCCAATAATGCAGATCTTCGTCATCTTGCTCCCTTTTTGCTCTCGATCTCATCCAAGATAGACCCCAAGATTTTAAAGACTTCGTTCTGCACCCGTTTGCTACGGGATAAATCAGGGCTTCGCTTCTTATTGCTCAAAACATATTCCAAGATCTCATCGGGATCCCTGGAATGGATCATCCAATTATCATCGACCAGCTTCTGATCCACGGCCAGCAAATCTTCTGGGTAGAACGATACTGCAGGCGTACCCATGCAGGCCGCCTCTCGAGCAAAGGTACCTGAGCCCGTCAGTACCGCTTTGGAGTAATGGCAGACATCCAGTCCTTTTAGGGGTCCATTCGGGATAAAGACATCCAAGCCTTTTGCATAATTCCTGTCTGTTTTATATCTCGGGAGGTATAAAATGTTGATATTTTGCTTCGCGAATTTCTTTAATAAATCCGGAACGATGCTTTTTTTCCCTTTGACATATGCCGCCTGCAGTGCTTCAGGCCTTATTGTTATGAAATCATTGAAAGGCAGATATTCCAAAAAATCAGGATCTGGGTCAAAATCTGCTTCATATATGTCCTCCTTAAAGCCATTGTATTGGATTATGCAATCTTCCTTTGCACCTTGTTCAATTAGACAACTCGTTGGAAGTGCCTTGGGAGTCATGAGATAATCCACGAATCGAAAGGAGATTTTGTTTCCGATGGCAGCGTTTTCATTATCATAAAAGCTTATGGCAGGCTTGTTTTTTATTGTTGCTACGTGAATAGCGTTTATACTTCCGTGACTTAGGGACGCATCAAATACTGGAGCTTTGAGCGATAACAATAGGTCCCTGATCACCAATCCACCCATTTTTTTAATTATATTCCCGCCATAGTGCCTTCCAACTGTCTCATTCTTGATTTGAGACTGCTCCAGCAATTTTTGTATTTCAGCATACTTTCGTGATGTAATCATGAACTCATGCTTTTTGAATCTCGTTAAGATTGGCTTGAAAAAGGCAGGTTCATGTGAGTTCTTGATATCAATCCAGATATGTGCCATAATCTCAATCCACTTTTAGGTATATATACTTATATACTTATTATTAATGCAACGAGAACTACTTCAATGCAGTATCCGGTTGTGCATGCAGAATGTCGTCATTCCTATCTATGCGACCTTGGGCTTGCTGGGCTTATTCCTGTCAGAGCCGAAGACATCTCTGGTGATTGCGGACCCACTATTTCGTAATAACCGTTGTGGCTAAGAAGCTGAACCGCACGCTAAGATCATATGTTGCATTTCATCTGGGTGCCATTTCCTCAATTGTATCATCGGATCAATTACTCCTATATGATGCTATCGCCTGTGCCTTGGAGTTCCCTACATGCTTTGCACTTTATCTGGATCTTCCTTTACCAAGATCCAGAAATGAATTTCGTATTCAGAGCCAGCCTGCATATCACTAACCGCAGGTTTAGCAGTCTCTCCAGGTGCATGTATCTCTGATTCCGCAGACGATACCTTCACAGAGACCTTCTTGAAGGCATAACGGAAGGTAGTAATGGAATTCTTGTGCAGGATATCTATGTTGCCTCTTTCATTGACTATATTCCAGTCATCGCGACGTATTGTATAACCTAGGTTGGATAACGATGGTCCATCTGATGGCACAATATCCTCTTGGCTGCCTTCTGGGATTATGGTACGGAAGCTTCTGTTGTACGATTGCTTTTGTTTTGGATCAAATATCAGCAGGCCAACACCATCCGAGATGCTGTCGATCTGAAGTCTGAGGGGCAAGATGAACTTGCCAGGTGTATTTATATCAATCTGCTTAGCAGTATCATTCATGCCCCATGAGATCAAAGAATAACCATTTGGAGACGTTATCAGATCGATGCGGTCAAAATTAGAGCCCCTGCTTGATACGGTGCCTAATGCAGCGTTGTACCTCATCCTGGATTGGTTCACAACAAGATCTGTCATTCTGACGAGGCTTGAGCTACTGGGTGTTATGCTTACCTTTATAGTCTTTTTATATTGCGTGGAACTGGTAGGCTCTAGAGAGAAAGACCCAGACCTTATGCTATGGCCATCATAAGTCACATTGTAATCATAGGCGGTCTGCTTTTTCTCATGCGATACTATCGTGAATGCAAAATCGATTTTTTCACCTACGTTGATCATACTGGGAAATGTATCTGGGTCATTAAAATAAAGTTCTGAGAACCCTTCTGGGGTTGTATGGTTCGTTAGTACCAGCGCGCCGACAATTATTATTCCTAGGATACAGGCGGCAGCGACTGCATGCACGATAGTTTTATCTGTGCCCGCCATGTTAGTGATGACATAAGAAGTTGCATATAACCATTTTGATTAGATTCTCCTGCAGTGCAGTCCCAAGAGCATTTCGCACTTGCTCCTATTCGGGTCATGTAAGCCAAAGAAGTCGCGACAAATGAATAGCCTAATGGCCCTATTATTCTCTAAAGTGGAGGATATATTGCAGGCTTTCTGTGCCTTGAAGGACACTGCTTATGATGATGGTAGTAGTTCCTGAAGGGAACAACACATAATTGGGAGACTGCCCACGATCCTCCTGTTTATGAAAAAGGTTAAGTTCAATGAGGTCCAAGTGGCGCCAGATGGCGGGATCAAGAGATCTGTTTGGAATAGTCGTTTTCGTTGTGATTTCTGCGGTCTTTATATTAGTTCCTCCTCTGAATGAGACGCTGCTAAGGGCAGTTCTGGGATTCATACTGGTTCTATTTGTGTCCGGATATGCATTCGTATCCGCACTTTTTCCTGGAAGTGACGAGTTGGATGGAATAGAGCGATTGGCATTGAGCATTGGACTTAGCATTTGCATAGTCGTCTTCATCGGCATCGCATTGAACTATACGCCATGGGGAATCAGGCTGAAGCCAATACTCTTATCAATTTCGGCTTTTACGTTGGCCTCGACTGCAATCTGTGCCTATAGACGTGTCAAGATTCGCAAACTACAAGGTTAAGACCTATGGATACGAATATCGACCATAGAACTTACGCAGTTAATGCTTTGGACGATGAATAAGATAGGTTATTTGTACAGCACCACGTACATCCTATTATTAATATATATAAATACATAATCCAGCTACTGCCATCTCTATCCCACATAAAAATATCACCACGTCCCTCTCATATACCTTGCCCTTCAACTGCTTCAGAACCACTATTGCCAGGTGCGTGAGGTGGTATAATCCGTTATAAGGCTTCTCCAGGCTCCCGTCCTCGTTCACTTTGGCGAACGCCTCCCTTCGAAACCCGCCCGCTGCCTGAATGATGAAGTCGAAAGCATAGGGCAAGAAGAGCAGAACTGCCACCTTCTCCATATCACCTAATATGGCAATGCATGCTGCCAGCGCTCCCACAGAGTACGTCATCGTATCGCCGGGAAATGCCTTTGCAGGATACCAATTGAAATACAGGAATGCTATCAGCGCGCTGACCATGCATATGGCCAGTATCATAGCACTCTGTTTGCCGTTAACAAGTGCAAAATAGCCAAGTGTGGATAGTATTATTACTCCCATGCCGGCTTCCAGACCATTATACCCTGCGACCATGTTGTATGCATTTGAAGCACCAACTATCCCGATGGGGACTATCAAGAGCGGGTACAAGATACCCCAATCTATGACACCTAGGATCGGCAGGTTCATGGTGGAATGTCCTGCGTTAATTACCATCATCGGCATCGCGGCAAAAAGAGTGAAGATCGGTTTTTGCCACTGTTTAAGCCCCTTCTTCCAGCCCAACAGGTCGTCCATCATGCCGATTATGCACATGCTGAGCATGGTAGCGAGCACAGCCAGAATCGCCACATAATTCAGCTCGTGCAGATAAAATGTCATCAGGCCGATGTAGATGAGTATGCCTAGAACGAATCCAAAGACAACGCATATTCCCCCCATCTCGGCCACCTTGGGCTTGCCCGGCTTGTTCATGTCGAAGCCGAGGAGGCCGATCTCCGGTGCTTTGCGAATCCACTTCCTGGCAACTACCCAGGTGGCCAGGAAACTGGCAAGCACGCAGAGAGAGATCACAAGCTCCATAATATCAATGCGTCGGTTGGTGTCACTGTATATTAAGCTTATCCCATCTCTAAAAGATGACGGCAGGAGCGACAATTGCTTTGATTGCTGATTTAGTAGTCTATCTTCTCTGCAATCTCTCTTCAGCCGACCGGGGTACACCTTTGTTTAATGCCATCCTTCAAAACAATAATATATTTCCTCGGATTTCCTATATGTGATGATGGATGCTATACAGGTAGTTTTACTGGGAATGCTCCAGGGGATAACAGAATGGATACCGATAAGCAGCGAGGGCCAGACCATGCTGGTCATGATGAAGTGGCTGGGCATCACCCCTGCTGAGGCTCTTTCTTACTCCATTCTGCTACACATCGGCACCATGTCTGCAGTCCTGGTCAAGTTCAGAGGCGAGTTCCTGAATGTGCTGAAGAACATAGACTCCCGCATGACCAGAATCCTGGTGGTCTCCACGATCTGTACTGGCATAACCGGAATGCCGCTTTACTTCCTCTTCAAGGAAAGCTTCACCGGTGGCAGGGAAGCTACACTGCTGATAGGGGGCTTGCTAATTCTTACCGGACTGCTTCTCAGGTTCAAAGGGTCCGGATCCAGGAGCATCGAGGATATGAAAACAGTGGATATGATTCTACTGGGACTTGCCCAGGGGTTCGCCATTTTGCCAGGGGTATCTCGATCCGGGACAACGCTCACTGTGCTTCTCATGAGGAACATCCGGCAGGATATGGCTCTGGTCATCTCCTTCATGATAAGCGTACCCGCTGTCCTGGGCGCGCTAGTCCTGGATCATTCCATTACGGCAGTGCCCCCGGAGTCACTTTTTCTGGCGATCCTGGCGTCCTTTGTCACAGGATACCTTTGCATGGACCTTCTGATCCGGTTCGCGGAAAAGGTTAACTTTTCAAAGTTCTGTATCGCCATGGGACTTGTGACCCTCCTGCTAGCGTCTCTATTCTGATGTGCAGATTTGAGCTTGCGGGCCCAAAGTTTGCTCGGCCTAGATCTCTGGCGTTATCCTCGGAAGCTATTCCAGAAGTCAGGCTCAACATTACCACGGAATTGGCTGATCTAAACCAGTCGATCAGCCTGACAAAGGGAGAAAATCTAATAAGATTCCGCGTGCCGGAAGGCTGCGAGAAGCCTTGTGATATACCGCAGCTCAACAGTAGCGATTGCAGATGCCTGAGCGTCGCCGCCCAGAACCCAATTATTATGCCATAGATAATATCTAGAAAGATGCACGCATCAATGCCTTACTTACATGCCGATTTTGGCTTTGATGCGGGAAATATCCTCATCCATCTTGCCCAGCCTGACGTCAAGATAAGATTTCAGGTCGGCGTGGGAATCTCGCAATTCTACTGAACCGCGCTCTCTGGATTCTCTAATTTCAGAGACAATGGCATCGGTTGAGGATCGGATCTCCCCAACTACATTCCGGCCGACATCCTCTAGCTTGTCAATTATACGATCTTGCTTTTCCAGCATCAGATCCTGCTTTTCGATCATCTGGTCCTGTTTCCCAAGCATCTGATCCTGCTTTTCGATCATCTGGTCCTGTTTCCCAAGCATCTGATCCTGCTTTTCGATCATCTGGTCCTGTTTCCCAAGCATCTGATCCTGCTTTTCCAGCATCTGATCCTGTTTCCCAAGCATCTGAGTCTGTAGATCTATCATCCTGTCTTGCCTTTCTTCTATTCTTATTATGGAGCTTATGCCTTTCCTTAATTGCCTTGCCTGGAATCTAGCGGCAAAAATCTCAATGTCTTCTACCTCGTCGCTACATTCTACGAAAGCAATGGATGATACCACCGCCTTATCCGGCCTTTGTATTTGTGCTATTTTTTGAAACTTTTCCATAGAAGCCTCATTGCCCTCCAGGTAGACAATAACCGCTTGCATGCCCTCATCTACGACGTTTTGTGCAAAGAATCCCCGCATTCTTAGGTCTTCTGCAGTCTCCAGGAGAAATGCTCGGTAACCCACATCGTGGACCTTTGTGCCGGATATCTTGAGCGTGAGCTTCACATCAATCGTCTCCGTTGTTAACAGATTTTTGGGCGGCTGAGATGATATAATTTATGTCCGCGGTGCGCAAGTGATCTAATTGTCATAGACTCTCTCCGTCCGGTCGCAAGTCCTCTCCCAGTCATACTTCTTGGCCTCTTCTATGCACCGCCCCCGCATTTTTCCCTTCTTTTGCAGCGTGCTGCAAATTGCCTCTGCTAGAGCCTGCTCTGTTGGCCGGCAGACGGCGCCCGTCTCCTTCGTGACCAGATCCATCACCGCATTCATTCTGTGATTGACGGTAACCACAGGTAGCCCGCAGGCATTCGCTTCGAGAGCAGCCATTCCGAAGCCCTCTCTGGTAGAAGGTGATGCAAATATGCCCGAGGATTTCATGAGGGAAAGTGCATCATTGTAGTCTTCCAGAAAGCCCTGGAACAACACGTTTTTTTCCAGTTTCAGTTCCGAGACCAGGGACTTCAGCTTTCCATTGTCCGGACCATCGCCCACTATCACAGCCTTCACATCCGGGACATCCGCTTTCACTATCTTCAATGCCTTGATGAGCAGGTCTACGTTTTTGTGCTCGACCAGCCTTCCTACGTAGATGATATCCGACTGCATGGCCGACGGGTTCACTCGCATAACTTCCTGCCAGTCAATGCCGCTTGGCAAAACCTGTATGGTCTTCGCTCCCAACCCTTCCAAATCCCTTCTGGTCCTCTCCGATATGGCAATGTTCCTTTCCGTCAGCCGGGCTGCAGCCCACTCAATTGCCTGGCCGGCCCTGCCTTTCTCCCCCAGGTACTCGCACCAGTAGTTGCCCCACACCTCCAGCCAGGTGATGAAGAGCTTTTGACTTCTGAGGCTGGAGAGCAACTTTGCCGAAAAACAGGATAGATATGGGAAATTCTGGCAGTCCATTACATCGCAGTCGATGTGAAGGGAGAGAAGCTTGCCCGCGAAAAAAGCTGCCTGGGAGATCGATCGCTTTCCGTTGCTGTAAAGGGGCATGGGCGGGCAGATGCCGTGCAGGTGTACATTGTCTTTGAGGATATCATCTTCTCCCGTCCACCATTTCATACCGTAACAATGCACCTCATGCCCTCGCTTCGCCAATCGGCGGGAGAGTTCATATATCCTTTTTTCCGCTCCCCCCTTCACCCAGGGGTAGACGGCGTCGTAAACATAGGCAATCTTCATCGAGAGTCTAATCCTGCTGAAAGTTATTTCCTAGTAGCAGGCTTATCAAGATAGCGGAGATTGATGATTCGAATTTAGGGTAATTGGTGAATTTGATGTCTTTGTGGTATCCTGCTTCTTGGTCTATTCACACAGGTAGGAGGAACGAATAGAGCATCCTGAACAAGGGTTGCGAGCTTGGGGCCTATTCCTGGACAATCGTCCAGGTATGCTCCCGGTTCTTTTGGAACCAATGAGATATCGAATTTTTCCAGGATCCTACTGGCTCTTGCTGGGCCCAGGCCTTTTCCGCAGAGAATTGACAGCCCCACGGCTTGCCTTTCATTAACCGACGGTTTCGGTCGAAAGACGGTCAAATCGCCGCCCTGCAGGATCTTTTGGACACACCGAAGCATTCGCCGCCAGGGATCTATCTTGAGCCGCCATATCTGGATATTCATGCCAATGCAATTGGCCTCAAAGTCTTCTACCATAGATATATATTCGGTGATCTTATCCTCTGCTTCTTGGCCTTTGATGCCTCTATTAATAATGATATTAGTAATGGCCTGAACAATATCAGCATCATCGCCGAGTACTACGATGATAAGGGGATCTTGCAGCTCCCGGCCGGCGAGGATTTGCTGGTAGAGGTGGCCGCTCTGATTGACAATTGAGGCTACATAATCGCTCTGGGGTTCACCGGCCCCGGTGAAGTCCTTCAGCTCTACATTGATGGTCTTTTCTTCCCATTGGAAACAGAGATCAAAGGGACACCTTTTAGGCTCATTCAGGAAGAAACGATCGTCCCTGAGGATGGCAGCCTTGATCTTTTTCGCTCTGGCTCGATGGGCTTCGTTGGTATCCAGTGAAACTCTTATGGGTAATATTTGCTCCATGCTCGCGGCCTACTGTCTAGATTTGTTCCGATTTAATTGTCTTTGGATATAAAGCAAAGTAGCGTGGAGAGAATGTGTTCGAGTGTGGCAACAATGCCAGGCCCGAGGGTGAGCCTCTGCACTCCGCCACCGTGACGCAGATAGATGCAATAATACTATTCTGATACATCAGGCGGAAGAAGGAGGCTTTTGGTTAGAAGTCCCGGCTTTGCCGGGCTGCTATTCTCAGGGAGTATTCTCAGGGAGAGACCATCGATGAAACCCTGAGGAGCACCAAAGAGGCCAAAGAGACCATAGAGGCCCACCTACATGCCTTGAAAGAGGAACTGGTTGCGGCTCTAGGTTGAGGAGAGCCTTTTCATTGGCAGGGTCCAGGTAGAAGCGGCATAATTTTCTCAAGGCTTTGAATAAAACTCACGTATCAATACCGGTTCAGCTCCCCCAGCCTCTCCGGCCTATTCATCAGCTCCGTGCCCACCAGCAGCGCATCCGCACCCGCCCGCATCATGCGCATGGCATCCTCTCTGGAATGAACCCCACTCTCCGCCACCAGAAAGACCACGGCCTCCTTCGCCCGCGGCGCCAGCCTCTCGAATGTCCCAAGGTCTACCTCAAGCGTATTCAGATTGCGATTGTTGATGCCGATAATCCTGGCATCGGTCTTCAGAGCCGCCTCCAGCTCTTTCTCGTTGTGGACTTCTACCAGCGGCTCCATTCCATAGGCCCTGGAGGCATTCACAAATCTGTCCAAATCGATGCCCAGCGCAGCTATGAGCAATACATGGTCCGCCTGCACTTCCCCTAGCTGCCTCTCATCGAAGATGAAATCCTTTCGCAGGACGGGAAGCCCTGCTCTGCGAGCGATGAGAGCGTTTTGCAGAGAACCCTTAAAATTAGTGGGCTCGGTCAGGACGGAGACTGCGCAGGCACTGTGCTGCCTGTAAGCTGCGGCATAGGTTGCCACCTCCTCCGGTGAAAGGGCTCGGCCCAGAGCTTTGGGCTTGATCTCGGCAATGATGGGGATTATGCCCTGATTTTTCAGGGCTCGGGCCGAGGCGATCAGGTCCCGTCGCTCGGCCTTCGGCCAGGGGGCAGCAGCCGCAAAGCCCCGCTCTCGGGAAGCGGCCAGGATCTGATCGATCAGCGGGTGCATGCCGATACATCCTCGATCCAGTTGCTGATCAGTTTCTTGCCGGAGGGCGTGAGCACCGACTCGGGATGAAACTGCAGGCCACAGTGAGGCCGGCTCTTGTGCCGGACGCTCATGATCACCCCTTCCGCGGTCTTGGCACAGGCCACAAGTTCCGGGGATAATCTTTCGATGGCCAGGGAGTGATACCGTCCTCCAACCATCGGATTTTCCATCCCTCGAAATATGCCCAGTCCATCATGCTCGATCATCGAAGTCTTGCCGTGCAGCGGCTTGGTATGTGATATGGTTCCCCCGTAAGCTATATTCATCGCCTGATGACCCAGGCAAACGCCCAAAATGGGTGTGCTGCCAAACTGCTTAATTATCTCCAGGCAGCTGCCGATATCCCGTGGGTTGGCAGGATGGCCCGGCCCGGGAGATATTACTATTCCCAAAGGCTGCATGGCTGCTACCTCTGCCAATGTTATGCGGTTGGGCCGGACGGCCGTCTCTTCATAAAACTGGGAGACATAGTCCACCAGATTCCAGACGAAGGAGTCCTGGTTGTCCACAAATAGAATCGGGCGAATGGCAGGGGGGGTCATACCGCCACCCCCAAAGCTCTCTTCATAGCAGCCATCTTCCTCTCCGTCTCTTGAAATTCCCTTTCCGGATCTGAGTCGGCCACTATCCCTGCTCCCGCCTGCACGCTGGCCACTTTATCCTTGACAAGAACACTTCTGATGGCTATGGCGAAGTCTGAGCTGCCGTCGATGGAGAAGTAGCCTATTCCACCTCCGTAAATGCCTCTGGGCGAAGCCTCGAGGTCGTCGATGATCTCCATGGCTCGCAGTTTGGGCGCTCCGGAGAGAGTTCCGGCCGGAAAGACCGATCGGGCCGCATCGAACTGATCGCACTCCTCTCGGAGCTCTCCGGAGACAGTGGTCTCAATATGCTGCACATGGGAGTACTTGAGCACAGACATAAAATCGTCCACCTGTACCGTGCCGGAGCGACAGACGGATCGCACATCGTTTCGGCCCAGGTCCACCAGCATGACATGCTCCGCCCTCTCTTTTTCGTCACCCAGCATTATCTTGGCATATTTGTCGTCCTCATCTCGCGTCCTTCCCCGAGGGCAGGTGCCGGCAATGGGATTGACCCTCAGCTTGCGGTCATATGTATTGAAGAGGGTCTCAGGTGAGGCTCCCACAATGGCCAAGTCGCCAAACTCGAAGAGATAGGTGTAGGGGCTGGGATTGATGCTGCGCAGTTTCCGATAGAGCTTGACCGGGTCCGGACATTCTATCCTGGTCGATCGGGCTAATACTATCTGAAATATATCTCCATCCAATATGTGTTCTTTGGCCTTGCGCACCGCTTCCTCATACTGCTCTTGCCCACCGGCGGAGAGGACCCGGCCTGCAATATTCGGGTCCTCGGCCTGATCATAGTCGGGATCGATCCCGCCGATGGTCTCGATCAGGTTGACCTTGGGGCCTGGCAGAATGGGGGCAATGGTGAAGTAGACCTTACGAGTGAGGTGGTCGAAGATGAAGGTGCTCTCCGCCAGGCACAGCTCGGCATCCGGCGCATCTGACAACGAAGTTCTGCCCAGGCGCTCTTTAACCAGATCGTAGGCCAGATAGCCGATTCCTCCTCCTGTGAAGACCTGCCTGCCAAAGCTATTGGGCATGCCCCGGCTACAGGGGATGGCTGCCCGAAGAGCATCAAATAGATCATATCCCTCCTTTATCGGTCCTTGCAGGATCGAGCCCTTCTTTTCCACATCTACGCAGCTTGAGAGCCTCTCCTCGATAGGGCCCATGCCGCCGCTAAAAAACTGCATGTGCAGGAAGCGGTTTTTGACAGTTACTACTGCGGAAGGATCGGCTCCCACGAAGGAGAACCTAGCCTTTTGGCCCGACTTCTCAACCGACTCCAGCAGATAGGGATACCTGCGGCCTCGGAGAGCCAGGTAAAGGGAAAGGGGCGCGTCCACACTTACCTTATCGGTCACGTCCACGTAAATCGGCTCTACTGGGGATGAGGACATGCTCTCACCTCCCTGACGAAGGAGAAGATCTTTTGCGGATCCTTCTTGCCGGCAGTCTCCAGGCCGCTGGATGCGTCCACTGCATAGGGCCCGACTTTCCTTATAGCCGCAGCCACGTTACCGGGATTAAGACCGCCTGCCAATATCACCGGTACCTTCAGGCTCTTGACCAGGGCGGCGCTGCTGTTCCAATCATGAACTGTTCCCGTCCCTCCCAGTGTTCCATTGCATAATGTGTCCAGCAGAACGGCATCCGCACTGGCTGCATAATCCCCGATCTCATCCAGCTCACAGTCCGAGGCGACTGTCGCCACCAGCTTCTGAGGAACTCTGCCCTTCAGCTCCGCCATATCCTCGGCGCTTAGTGATCCATGCACCTGCAACACATCCGCGCCTGTTTTCTCAGCTAGCTCTACAGCTCTCTCTACATCCTCAGGGGCAATGACTGCCACGCTTTTAGTGAACAGCGGCACCAGTTTAATCAGATCTGCTGCTTCTCTTGCCGAGAGGCGATGTCTGGACTGATCTATCTCCACAATGAATCCTACCCCGTCTGCTCCTGCGAGGACGGCCTGGGAGAGTTCTGTGCTGTTCATGATTCCACAGATCTTTATCCTGGTCACAAAAACCGCTCCAGCTTCTTTGGGTCACCATTCATCTCTGCCATTCTTTGCAGGAGCTGCAGGGCTTTTCCGGCGTCTATGGCCTTCTCTGCCATATTTGCTCCTTCTTTGAGTGTGGAGGACCTTCCGCTGACATATATGGCAGCTCCCGCGTTCATGGCGATGATATCTCGAGCCGGGGACTGCTCACCACTCATCACAGCCACCAGTTTTTTAGCATTCTCCTCAGGCAATCCACCTGCGATATCTTGCGGCCTGGCCAGTTGATATCCCAGATCCTGGGGCATTAGGCTGTAGCTTTTAACCATTCCGTCTTTCAGCTCCGATACCCGAGTCTCGCCGGTGTTGGTGATCTCATCCATGCCCATGCCGTGCACCACCATGGCCCTCTCTGTGCCCAGCATCAGGAAGACTCTGGCCAGCTTCTCGGAAAGTTGCGGGTCGTAGACGCCCATGACCTGCGCTTTGGCTCCGGCGGGATTGGTCAGAGGCCCCAGGATATTAAAGACGGTGCGCAGGCCCAGCTCGCGCCGAATCGGTGCGACGCGCTTCATGGCCGGATGGAAGACGGGTGCCAGCATGAATCCCAGCCCCAGGCGCTCGATCATCTCCGCCACTGCTCCTGGCTCGGGACTTATGTTGACGCCCAGTTCCAAGAGTACATTGGCGCTGCCGCATTTCGAGCTTACAGCATAGTTTCCGTGCTTGGCCACAGGCACGCCGCAGGCGGCAGCGACTATAGCCGCTGCCGTGCTCACGTTGATGGTGTTGGAGGCATCTCCTCCCGTGCCGCAGGTATCAACTAAAGTGCCTTCGACCTTGGGGTGGATGCATACTGCTGAACAACGCATCTTCCTGGCAAAGCCCGCAATCTCCGAGATGGATTCGCCTTTCATGCGCAGAGCAACCAGCAGAGCACCTATCTGGGCATCTGTGGCACTGCTGAAGATCTCGCCCATGAGGGTCTCGGCCTCCTCCTGGGAAAGGTCGCGCCCTTCCACGATCTTTTGAAGATAACTCAAAGTAATCACCAGACTCAATGTATAATCTTGTACTATATTGAGTTAAAAAGTACATTGTATTTAAAGATTGTGTATTGTCGATCAAAGAACAACGTTTCACGCCGTTCAGCCGAGCAAGACGGCGAAATGGGTGAGAGTCCAAACGAAGGATGCTAATAATCTCATACGAACAACTGATATATAAATTGAAAATATAAAATTTAACCATTTACCAGATTCAATTACTTACAATTCTGCAGAATCAAGTCCTTTCCCCAGCACAATTTTTTTTGTCTCGGCGACTCTTATCCTGTCCTTTATCCTGGCCGGTCTTTTTTCTTGTATCGCCTTCCATTTCACCAGGCATTTCCACATAAATGTCGGACAAATCCGCTCCACACATAACCCAGAATTTCCAGCCGGCTCCTATAAAAAGAGGAGCTCTTAGGCCACCGCAAAACCTATTATCCCAGGAATGATTTCGTTACATATGGCGAATCTCAATGTGGCGATCCTGGGGTCCCCCGAATATGGCAAAGAGCTGGGAAAAAAGGGTACTGCCAGTGATCTTACATTTTACAACCTGAAAAAGGGACAGAACACAGTCACCTTCATAGAGCCGACCCGCTATCCAGAGAGGCTGGCACCACTCTTCTATGCCGTTTCCATGGCCCAGAAGGCCCTGCTGATTGTCGAGCAGATAAATCCAGCCTTCGGAGAGTCGGTCATCATGCTGGACTCGATAGGCGTGAAAGAGGGCATTGTTGTCCTGAAAAACTATCTATCACGCGAGCAGATTGCCCCTTTCATCAAGGGCACGGTGGTCGATGGTTATGATTTCCTGGAAGACGACAAGAACGTTCTGCGCGAGAGGCTTTTAGAGGATGTGGGAAAGATGATTTCCCCGCAAGATAGAGCAACTGGATCTCTGCCGGTGGATCATTTCTTCAATGTGCGCGGCATCGGCACGGTTGTACTTGGGTCTGTGGCTGAAGGGAGCATCAAGAAGCACGACGTTCTCATGGTCCTGCCCGGAGAGAAGACTGCCCAGGTGCGCTCTATCCAGAAGCATGATGAGGACTTCGACACAGCAGGCATAGGGGAAAGGACGGGCATAGCCCTCAAGGGTGTCGAGGTGGAAGAAATTGATCGAGGAACCATTCTCACCAACGATAAATCCATCAAACAGGTTTCATCCATAGTTGCAAAAGCCGCGATCGTCAAATACTGGCCTGCTCCTTTGAAGGAGGGAATGGTCCTTCATATCGGCCACTGGATGCAGTACGTTCCGGCAAGAGTTGAGGCTGCATCGGCAGAGGGAGATTGGCATAAAGCGGAGCTGAAACTCAAGCTGGATAAGATGCTGGTCTACCGACCTGGAGCAAAAGCGGTTCTCACTTATCCGGAGGGCGGCAAGCTGAGAGTGGTGGGTACAATAGAGCTGCTGTAAGAAAAACTGCCGCATGGATCAGCAGTCTCTTCAATCTCTTTTCTATCCCTTTTTCGAATTGTGGCAAATATTCATATCCAATCACGTCAGACCCATTTTCAAGGCAAAATATGAATAAGAATAACATAATTCAAAAAGTAGCTGCATTAGTGATGGTATTAATCGGATTGCTGGCTATGTTGGCGGCATGGCAACTTCTGCTGGGTGCGGGGGTTCATAACACAACCGTCGTGGTGCTGGAGATGGGGGGTGTTGTAGTCTGCATGGCCGGGTACTTCCTCTGGCGGCGCGTTAGGGAGTCGGAAAAGGAAGCAAAGAGCCAAATTCGGGCAGCACAATTAGCAGAAGAGCCTAAAGAATAGAGCAAAAGACTGAATACTTATCCGATCCTTTTTTATTTTGTTTTTCCAGCCAAAGCTAAAAGCTCCGGATAATTAATATTATAGTTTTGAATGATATTTCAAATCTGTCCGGTAGATGATAAAATTATACAAAAAAGGTGTGCCTCTTGAGATTTAATTAATCCCAAGAGTGGGGTTGATTCCCAGAACGAATACTACTACGAAATACAGGGCGTTGAGTACCAATCCAAATGGTACGCCAAGCTTTGCCCACTCACTGCTGGTTATGCCCAGCTTCCCGGCAGAGATGATGTTGGGGATGTTGCCGGGGATGAGCATGCCGCCGGAGATAAGCAGGCCGTAGAGAGCAGCGTTAATCTGCTTCTGTGTCAGTGCCTTGGATATCTCAGCTGCAGTCAGAGTGGCGTTATCCAGGATGGCGGAGATCATGTTCACCCAGAAGAGGACGTAATCCGGGATCTTGGTGAAGTACTTGAATATGAGTACCTCCATTCCTGCTCCCAGGAGGAAGAGAGCTGCCACGAAGGCATAAACCTTGAGAGTCCTGATCAGAACCTCTTTGACGCTTCCTGCCTCGGTGCTGCCCATCTGCTCAACCTTTCCCTTGGTCGGCTTGATGTAGTACATGGCAAAGATAGAGCAGAGCAAGACACCCAGTATGATCAGAATGCCGAGTTGATCGAATAGGTAAAAGAAGCTCGCATTACCTGGACCGCCCTCATACAGGGGTGCTCCCTGCAGCTTGGATATGGCGATGGTGGACAGGGGCTCACCCAGGGGGGTAAGCACAGCTCCCAGGCCAATGGCAAAACAAGCAATGATCACATAATTAATCTTGTTCTTTCTGTCCAGGGGCAATGTATTGGCAATCTCGCAGAGGAAGAGCGCAGAGATAATGGCTGTGATGACAGAGCATATCAATCCCAGAACAAAGGTGGAGACAAATATGATAACGCCCAGGTTCATCTTCTTGACCAGGCCGCCCATGAAGTTCTGGAAGGCCTTCTGGCCATAGAGGAAAATGAATCCTGCCACCAGCACGGCTGGTACAATGCCTTTTATTACTGGCTCTTCTGCTGCTGTCATGATGACTTCCATTGTCCACTTGTTGGTCACAGTGACCGCAGCCGCGCCCATTATAAATAGAAATACTTCCAAATTCTGTTCAACTATCTTAACTTTAAAGGGGAATATCAAAACCAGTAGGGCTATAACTGCCAATAGCATATCTACTTGAGTTACAACCTCACCCAGTACAGTAACCATTAGACCACCTCATTACTATTAATCCTACATCCGCTCTCCAGGTGGAGAGTTTGCTAGTCGGATGCTCTCCCCATATTAAATGCTTTTGGCTTCAATTATAGTCTGTTTTGGCTGTAATGTCTAGATATGTGTGAGATTTGTCCACATATGCTTGATTGCAATATGCCTTTTTTAGTTAATTGCTTTTTTACCTTTTTACCAAAAGAGTTAAAAACCTTTTAATCAATTGAGCCTAAGGTAGATAATGGATGTGCATACAAATGGAACCGGCTTCTGCTTTCAAGGAATTTAGACCACCTCCATTGCAGAATCTGGCGACAATTTGCTCAGATTCATCCGGTCTGCCCCATCTTGCGCTTGGGCAATTGACATATTTGGTTATCTGGTAGGCTGGCTATGGACAATGTACTGCCATGTGATTCGCTATCAGGTCTTTCAAATCAGACCTGCTTATACCAAAGGCCCAGTTCGTATCATCAATGGCGGTTTTACCTGTCAATATCCTATGTTTATCAAGATAAATTAATGTCTAATGTTTTATTAGGTTTTAGTTATAACCAGTTATATCCTGCAAGATGGCAAGTAAATTGGGAAAGACTTACCAGAATTTTGCAAATGAGTGCGAAAATCACAGTTGCACTCAGCAGTAGGGTAAGGGATCTGTGCCCAGGCGGCATTTGGTCCAAAAAGAAATTACCGATCATCGATATCGAGTATTTTGTTAAGATTGGAGGGAATAATTGTGCAGTTTGACCCACTAGACCTTGGCTTATTTGCCATAGTGCTAATTGTGCTCGTAGGACCGTTCATGGTCAAGAAGATAGAGCACAACCTTGAGGTATTTCTGTTCGTTATGGGAATATTGGCGGTTACCATATCCAGCTTCTACAACAAAGAGACTTTGGTAGAAGCCCTTGGTTACACAGAACACCAGGTGGAACTCATCGGCTGGAATAAAGAGATAATAATGGAAGCCATTGAAGAGCCGATAGTAAAGGGAATTGTCCCCGCTGTGCTCGTAGCCGGCCTTCTCTTCCATTATGGAAAATCTTTAGTCCAGAAGGCAATGAATTCCATCACCAAAGTGGTTCCCGTTAAGATAATCGTGTTCTTGATTGTGGCTATTTTGGGATTGTCTTCCAGCGTCATTACGGCCATCATTGCTTCTTTGCTCCTGGTAGAGCTCATGAACTGCATGCCCTTTGACCGGCAGACCAAGATCAATCTGATCATCATCGCCTGCTTCTCTATCGGTCTGGGCGCTGTGCTCACCCCAGTGGGCGAGCCCTTATCCACCATTGCCATTACCAAGTTGCAGGGAGAGCCTTACAATGCAGGCTTTTTCTTCCTCTTCAACCAGCTAGCCGTATACATCATACCCGGTTGTCTGGCCATGGGCCTTCTTGCCATGTTCTTTACCGGCAAAGCCAAAGCTATGGAATGCAAGGCAAGTGAAGAAGAGGATGGGGGCTTGAGAGATGTGGTCATCAGGGCGATTAAGGTCTATGTCTTCGTCATGGCGCTTCTGCTACTGGGCGGGGGCATGAAGGTGGTAATAGACAAATACGTCCTCGGCATATCTCCGGAGATTCTCTACTGGGTCAACATGGTCTCTGCCATCCTGGATAATGCCACACTGACAGCGGCTGAGATAAGCCCGGCCATGAACATGGTCCAGATCCAGGCAGTCCTTATGGGCCTGCTTATTGCGGGTGGCATGCTCATCCCCGGCAACATCCCCAACATCATCTCCGCCGGAAAGCTGGGCATCTCCAGCAAGGAATGGGCCAAGCTGGGCGTTCCCCTGGGGCTCATCCTTATGGCGATATACTTCGTGTGGATCTTCTATATACCCTTCCACATTGAGTTTCATTTCTAAATGGCGATGATGATCTCATCGTCCTCTTTTTTATTAAAATCAATTGGTGCAAATTCAATTTATGCGGCAGTTATTCAGCACTTAATATCTGACCAGCAGGTCTTCACAGAAACCGGCAATTCCTCGTGGGTAACAGGCTTCCAGCGCGTCCAGCTCTGCTATCTTGTGGTGGCTTAGTTTATAGGCCTGGAGATACTTCTTGTACTTCTTTTGTGCTTCGCTTTTGTCTGTTCTCTGCAAAGCCATGGGAATCTTCCATTGCAAAACCTGTTCTGGGGTGAGAGCTGCCTGCAAAACTCGTATTTCTGGGGCCCATGATGGCCTGGCATCAGCTATTGCTGCAGCCAGATTGCCGGCGAAAGAGAAGCTTTCTTCACTCAGGTCAGAGAGGCACAGAACTGTGGTTTGGCTGGCGGCGCGTTCAAAAAGCTGCTGCAATAATTTCTGGGTTGGGCGGACCGTGGAGACCAGCACGATTCCGTGTCTGCTGCATACCGGCTCCAGCAAGGAATTAAAAACAGACCGGTTCAACCACAGCTCCAGCTTATTTGTTCGATAAAGACGTGTTTCCGGCAAAAATATATGATCTCCCGGCTCTTCCTTCAGAAGTGCATCGGCAGGTAGGAATCCTTGGCTCTGGGCTTTGCCCGCCCATTTGGCCAGCTTCTCCCCATCGCTCTCTTGATACGGCCTGGTGATTCTGATCTCACCTACAAAGCCGCCGCAAATTGGATAATCCGATTCCTCTCGGCTTAGGGCATAGTAGAATAAGGCTCTTAAGGTGGTTTTGGGCCTTCCAAATTCCTGAAATACCTTGGCCACCCACCTGGATTTGGTGCGATCAACTTCAGAATACATAAAAGGATCTGCCATAAGGGATACAGGAAAAAGAGTGACATTTTAGAATAAAGAGATCACCCTCATCAGCTAATCTATTTCTTGATACCTTTTACGTATATCCGGTAGCCCAGCAGATTGAGCCCCGGTCGCCGGGGCAGCACCTTGTGTTCTAGAAAGCGAGAGAGCCTCTCCTGAAAATATCCCGGATCGATAACTCTTCGCCAGGGGCTTTGGAAGAGGTAGCCCTGGCAGGGTTTAAAGTCAAAGCCTCGGCAAGCTAGGACCGCGAAGCCTGCTTCTTCGAGCGCTCTTTGAAACTCGACCGGCGAGACATACTCGGGCGGCTTTATCGGCTCTCTGAAGAGATGCTTCCTGATCAGGGTGTAATGAGAGGTGCGGGAAAAGAAGTCTACTACCAAAACCCCTTCAGGTTTTAATACTCGATAGAATTCCTGCAAAGCTCTTGCTGCGGCCCCAGTGTTAGGCAAGCAGGTCATAACGCCGCTGCTGACCACCCGGTCAAAGCTCTGGTCTTGAAAAGGAAGGTCGGTCACAGAGCCCTGCAAAAAGCCGGTCCTATCATCGCCCTTCGCCCGAAGGGCCGCACGGCCCAGCATGTTGCCTGAGAAGTCCATGCCTATGACCTGCAAGGACTCTCTTTCCGGCTTTGCCTGGATTTTTTTATTCTTCAGCGCCCGCAGAAGCAGGTTGCCGTTGCCGCAGCCGGCGTCCAGGACCAGGCCTTGCGCACCGGAAAAGCAGAAATCTGCTGCGTCCTCCTCGAAATCGCCCATCATATTCAATATGAAATCAGGCGTGTCGTCGGGCAGATCGCGCGCCAGCTTGAGGTCAATCTCTTCTCCGCACCTCTTCTGGCTCTCCCAAAACTCCAGCTCTTCCGGATCTAAATGGCAGTTCATCTTTAACGTGTAGGATTGCGAAGGACGGAGCGGGAAGTCCCCCTCCTTCTGGGTGGGGATGAAAGCGGAGTCCTTTGCCATGATTCCTTTCACGCCGTTCTCAACTGATATAAATATTAGGTATGCATAGGTCGGGAATACAAGTCAGTTGCCTGTACCATGTATTCCTTAGAGTCGAACTTGGGTTGGGAGAGCAACGTAGTAGGCGCGGACTGCGTCGAATATCCAATCGCTTTATTAATCCCTAGCTGATGGAGATGGCAATAGTGTCAGAACAAAGACAAAGAAAAGAGTTGCAGGAGATCGCGGCACTGGTGGTGGGAGAAATTGACGACCTTCTTTTTGCAATGCACAAAGCTGCAGAGCAGATATCATCCGGCTGCATGTTGGAAGATATCGATGATGCAGGCCATCATCTCTATTTAGCAAGAAAAGATCCGAAAGACCGCGGCAGCCGGGTAGAGGCGGTGATGAGCACCATGGAGTATGATCAATTTTTCCATATTATTGAAGAGATCGCCGCCCAGAGGGGCCTGTGTCTGGAGGCGGAGACCAGACTGGAGGTAGAGCTGCCTGGAGCGGAATTTGAGGAGAACATGGTTACGGGCGGCTTTGAAAAATATAAAGGCCTGGCCATCGAGCATCATAATAAGTGCCTGGAGGAACTGATTGTCGCAGTCTGTTGCCTCTTGAAAGAGCGCGGACTGGCGGTGGCCTGTGTGCCAGATGAGGATGTGATCTTTTATCTGCCGGTGATCCGGTCCAATGATGGCATGCCTGGTATTTGAAATATGCTGACTGCTTAGACCAGGGATTCCCATACTGCCTTTTGCAACATGGCCACCACCGGCAGCCTGATGATTACCGCCAGCCTTTCACCACCCATTGTCCCAATCACAATGGAGGAGCGTTCGTCGGCAATCATAAGGCCGTCTATGCTGCTCTTTGAACCATCGATGACGTAGTCTTTAAAATACCTCTCAGCTCCTTCTTTCATCTCCAGCACAGCAAAGCCCAGGCCTTCGAACTTCTCCTTTTTATCGACCTTTATCCGCAGGCTTTCCACTTTTTTAAGCTCAGTCCTGTGCGCAATCAAGAGATCCGGGCAGCGGCAAAAGACTATCAGCTCCCTTTCAACTTTGCTTAGAAAATCTCGGATGCGGTTTTTTATTCCCCATTCACTGCGAACGCACCATACCGGAGAGCTGCCATGAACCTCCAAATTAAGGCTTAAAAGCTCGCGAGTGGATCGGTCTATGGATGCCACAATCTCATCTTTTAGCCTTTTCATGACAGAATCCGGCTCAACGGCCCGATAGTAAGTGGGTGAGCCCTGCACGAACTCCACAAATCCTTTGCTTTCCAGATCTCTCAGGATGTCGTAAATCCTGGTCCTGGGAACCGCGCTCAGTTCGTGCACCTCTCTGGCTGTGGCCTCTCCCATGCCTACCAGTGCGCCGTATGCTCGGGCCTCATATTCTGTGAGTCCCAGCTTCGTCAAGCCCTCTACAATCTCATCAAGCATTGTAACTCATCTAGTTACAACAATGTTATATAGATTGTTGCCGGAATATTGTCGAGAGCATCCTCAGCTCAGCATCCATTAAGGAGAAATTATAATGACAGACAAATTTTCGGGAGAATCCATGTTATCTCTCCTTGCTACGACAACGTGTATCTTTGCTCTGGCACTGCTTATCGCCTGCTTTCCATCTGTAGAGGCCATCGAAGCTGGCGCGCCCATTCCTCCTGAGGAATTCGGGGACGATTACTACAAGGTATACGGAAAACCCAACCTCACCCTCTCTCTGGAGCAGGATCGCGTCTATCAGGGAGAGACTGCCTCTCTATTTTTGACGCTGACCAATAGGGGAAGGATTACTTCTTTTCAGGTCAACGAAGAGCCAGCAGCTAATAAAAGAGAGGAGATCCTGGCGGCTCAAAAGGAGCAGGAACAAGAAAAGCTGAGGACTATGGCTCAGGATGTCTCCGTTCTTCTTTTAGCCGAAAATAGCAGCGCCATAGACATAAAGCGAGCAGTGGCTTTCCCAGGCAGCATCCGGGAGGGCCAGAGCTCAGCCCGGCTGGAGTTTCCCATAGAGGTCTACAAGAATACAAAGCCTGGACGCTACCGGCTCTATGCAGTGGCCAATTTCACCTACCAGAAGGATGTGGCGGTAAAAGGAGATGAAGACCACCCGGAGATCCCCGATGTATTCTACTGGTACGATAGCATCAGCCAGGCAATTCCCATAACCCTGACCGTGGAGAGAAGGAGCGGCGCTGAGTTTGAGGTGATGGATGTCAGCCCCTCCGCCCTGGCGGACGGCTCCGAGGATAACGTGATTCGGATTCGCATAAAGAACGTGGGCTATGATACGGCCAAAGACCTGGTGGCTCGCCTTCGTCCTGAGAGCGGCATGTATGTCAGCGTGGACGAGTCGCCTATCAGGGTTTTGCCGCCTGAGCAGGAAGCGGAGCTGATCTACAAGATGGATGTCTCCAAGGATGCAGTGCCCGGCAAGAATTACCAGCTTCGGATTCTCTTCGAGTTTTCCGATAGCTACCGGGACGATCTCTCCGATTGGGAGAATGCCTATGTCCAGGTTGAGCCGGAAAGTGCAGGCAGATCGTGGTCCGCCTTCCTTATTATCATTATTATGCTGGCAGCAGCACTGCTCGCAGTAGCAAAGAAAAGAGGCAAGATCTAATGCATCCGGCGATTTCTGCTCAGGGCGTGATGAAGAGCTTTGGGCAGCAGCGCGTCCTGGACGGCCTTACCGTGGACATCCCATCAGGCGTGACCTACTGTCTTCTCGGGCCTAACGGCTCTGGCAAGACCACCTTCATCCGTGCCGTCGTCCGGCTGCTGCATCTGGACGGCGGAGAGATGTCAGTTCTGGGTAGACCGGTCTCAGAGGTAGGTGAGATCTACTCTCAGATCGGTTACATGACCCAGCATAAAGCCCTCTATCCCGACCTGACTGTGCAGGAGAATATGGAGTTTTATGCCGGGCTCTATGGCTTAAGTCGACAGCTTCGGATGGAGAGGCAAGAGGAGCTGCTGGAAATGGTCGACCTCTTGGAGCACCGCAGCCGTCTGGCCGGAGCGCTTTCGGGAGGCATGTACCAGAGGCTCTCTTTGGCCTGCACTCTCATTCACGAGCCCAGGCTGCTCTTGCTGGACGAGCCCACGGTGGGCGTTGATCCACGCCTGCGCCAGACATTCTGGGATTATTTCGGCAGGCTGACAGAGGAGGGCAAGACGGTGCTCATCACCACTCACCTCATGGATGAGGCAGAGAAATGCCAGAGAGTGGGCTATATGCGTGCCGGAAGGATGATGGCGGAGGGCACGCCGGAAGAGATCCTGCGCCTGGCTGGGCTACGACCCCTGCTCAAGCTCTGGCTTGCCGAGCCTCAAAAGGATGCAGCTCTTCTTCTGGCCCATGGCTACGAGATAGAGGTCGTTGATGGTGTCGTGCAGGTTCGCCTGGAGAGCCATGCCCAGATCAAAGATATCCTGGCAGCCGTCTCACCTCTTGACATGAGGCTCGCTGAGCCGCGGCTGGAAGAGGCATTCCTGCGTCTCTCGGAGGCGGCATGAGTCCCAGCCCGGCGCGGGCGGGTGTAGTGGCCCTGCGCGTCATACGCCAGCTCAAGAGGGACCGGCGCACCATCGGACTGATAGTCTTCGCGCCTATCGTTCTCATGACTCTCTTCGGCTATGCCCTCTCCGGGGAGATGAGCGGCGTGACTCTGGGCCTGGTGGACGGAGGCGGCCACGCGGGCCTGCGCTCGCACATCGAGTCGGTCAAGGACTTTGATCTCCTTCATCTGGGCTCACAGTCGGACGCTGAGAAGCTGATCGCCGAAGGTCGGTTGGACGGAGCCGTGATCCTGCGGCCTGAAGAGGTGCGGGTACTGCTGGATGCCAGCAGCTTGCAAATCTCGGGAGCCATTGCTGCGGCGGTGCAGGCCGGCCTGGCCGCAGAGAAGGCCGGGCAGGAGACGGTTCGCCCGCGGTTGGGAGCGGAAAGCTCCGTGGAAAGCTCCATCGTAACGCGCTACATCTTCGGCTATGACCTGGAGATGATGGACACAGTAGGTCCGGCAATCCTGGGCCTGGTGGTCTTTTTCTTCACCTTCATCAACGCAGCCATCGCCTTCATCCGGGAGAGGTCGCAAGGAACTCTGGAGAAGTTCATGGTCTCGCCCCTCAGCCGGGTGGAGATGATATCCGGCTACGTCCTGGGCTTCTCCCTCTTCACCCTGCTGCAATCAGCCACCACCCTCTTCGTAGTCACCTACGGCTTCAAAGTGCCCTTGCACGGCAGTGCCCTTACTGCTCTTGCCGTAGTCCTGCTCCTGGGCGCAGGCGCTCTGGTCCTGGGCTCCTTCTTCTCCAACTTCGCTCGAAGCGAGTTTCAGGTGGTGCAGTTCATACCCCTCATCATCACGCCCCAGATTGTCCTCTGCGGCATCTGGTGGCCCCTGCAATCTGTGCCCGAGTTCATCCGGCCCTTCTCCTACATGCTTCCTCTCACCTATGCCGCCCATGCCTTGCGAGCTGTGATGCTCAAGGGCGCTGGGTTCGCCGATATCTTCTATCCGGATCTGCTGGCCCTGAGCGTATTCTTCCTGATCTTCTTTGCAGCGGCGACGCTCATGCTGAGGAGAGAGCTAGGATAGAGTTAAGTTAGAAGATAACGAAAAAGGAAAAAAGAAAAATTAGCTTTATTCAAGCTGGCTTTGGTGGTTTTACCATTACAAAGGCCACAACAATGCCGATTGCTGCCAGGACCGCCACATATGGGAAGACATTGACATAACCGCCCAATGTGTCTTTGGCAGCACCTGCCATCAAATTCCCAATGATAGCGCCAACACCGTACGCGGTGAAGACCAGGCCGTAGTTTCGGGCATAATCCTTAGTGCCGAAATAAGTCGCCGTAGCCGCCGGGGCAACAGCCAGCCAGCCGCCCAGACAGAGCCAGAGCGCTGCAAAGGCGATCGTGTACATCGTGATTGATGCAGGATTAGTGTACATCAGCAGAGAAGCTGCGATGATGATCACATAGGACAAAATAGCCGTCCTGGGGGGCGTGAGCTTGTCTGTGAGAGTACCGAAGATGGGTCTGCCCACCGCATTGCAGAAGGCGAAGGGAAGCACCAGATTTGTCAATGCAACCGTGATATCGGCCTCGGCAATTCCTGCGTTGGCTGCAACTTCCAGACCGGCGGGCTTGGCAACACCTATGGCCATAAGTCCAGCCAGTGCACCGATCACATAGCAGATCCATAGACCATAGAACGCCTTGGTCTTGGACATCTCATCCCTCGTGTAATCGCTCTTCTTTCCACCAGCAGCGGCTACTGGCGGCTTCCAACCGGCAGGGCACCATCCGGCAGGTGGGAAGACCAGGAACATGGAAAGGACTACAATTAGGATCAAAAATGCTATGCCCAAGATCTTCATGGAGGCGAAAACTCCTCCGAAGCTCGCTGAGAGTATATCCGACATTTTGCCGGTGATGAACGCCGAGAAGCCGAAGCCCAGAAGGGTCAATCCTACCGCCAGGCCACGCTTGTCAGGGAACCATCTGGCTGCCGTGGTGATTGGACAGTTGTAGGCTATGCCCACACCAATGCCGGCAATTACTCCGTATAGGATCATAAGCATCATCGGAGAGGTAGCCATGGATCCCAATATCCAGCCCAGGCCCACGATAACGCCGCCCAGCATTCCCACCTTTCTCGGTCCATACTTCTCAATGTATTTGCCCACCAACGGCATGGTTAAGGCAAAGAATGCCAGGGATGCGATGTAAGGAAGCGACATCTCCATGGCGCTAACGGTTAATCCGAAGCCCCCGTCAGCAACGGGAGTGGTAAACACCTTTTTTAGAGGAACGCTAATTATACTATAAGCATATACTGCACCGAGACAAAGCTCGATAATTGTTCCGATAATAATCAGCAGCCATCGCCCTGATTCAGGTGGCATGCCCAATATCTTCACATCATCTGCCATAAGTTACACACCTTCGCATATCAGAGTGTTCTCAATCAATACCTAGAAATAATATATTGTTGTGAGTATAAATCTTAATCAACTTGATTTAATAATCCCTCCTTATCTCCTCCCAGACCCTTGAAGATTATTCAATGGCTTGGACCTAATTTCGTTCCTCATATATTTAAATTTGGCGGCAATTATAGCGATTATAGATTATAATATTACACATATCACAAAAATACAACGGTCAATTTACATTAGTATTCAATATACGCCCCGCTAATCCAATAAAGCTGCCGTGATTAAGGAATATTATCTATCGCGATCGACAATTGTGAATTGGTCTCTTTATAAACCATCGTTTATGGCAATCTCATTTGAGGTGAACGGCCAATACCAGAAGAAGTGGTGCTAATATGTTCAAAGCCAATCCTAATAGATCACCTGAATAGGGCTGAATAATCCTCACACAAGACAATAATAAGCAAAAAAAAAATAGTTTTATAGTTTTTAAGCTGCATTCGGCGGTTTTACCATTACAACGGCCACGACAATGCCCAATGCAGCCAGTATGGCCACATATGGGAAGACATTGACATAGCCGCCCAGCATGTCCTTGGCAGCTCCTGCCATTAAATTTCCAATGATGGCGCCGACACCATATGCGGTGTAGACCAGGCCATAATTTCGGGCGTAGTCCTTGGTGCCGAAGTAGCTCGCAGTTGTAGCCGGGGCAATGGCCAGCCAGCCGCCCAGGCACAGCCAGAGCAGGGCGAAGGCAACCGTGTACATGGTGATTGATGCTGGATTTGTGTACATTAGCAGTGAAGCCACTATGATTACCACATAGGACAATATGGCCGTCCTGGGTGGTGTGAGCTTATCTGTCAGAGTGCCGAATAGCGGCCTGCCTACAGCATTGCAGAATGCGAAGATCAATGTGAGATCAGTTAGTTTCTGAGTTATATCTGCTTCTGCAATCATAGCATTTGCTGCGACTTCCAGGCCAGCAGGCTTGGCAACTCCAATGGCCATCAGTCCCGCCAGTGCACCGATCACATAGCAGATCCAGAGCCCATAGAATGCCTTGCTCTTTGACATTTCATCTCTCGTATAATCGGTCTTCTTGTCTCCGGCAGCAGCCACCGGCGGCTTCCATCCGCGTGGTGTCCAGCCAGCAGGAGGGAAGACCAGGAACATAGAGAGGACCACAATGAGGATCAGAAACGCTATGCCCAAGATCTTCATGGCACCGAAAACTCCACCGAAGCTCGCAGAGATTATCTCCGACATTTTGCCGGTGATATATGCGGAGAAGCCAAAGCCGAGAAGAGTCAATCCCACGGCCAGGCCGCGCTTGTCAGGGAACCATCTGGCTGCGGTGGTTATGGGACAGTTGTATGCAATGCCTACACCAATGCCTGCTATAACGCCGTACAGAATCATAAGCATCGTAGGAGAGGTAGCCATGGATCCCAATATCCAGCCCAAGCCCACGATAACGCCGCCCAGCATTCCTATTTTTCTCGGCCCATATTTTTCAATGTATTTGCCGACCAACGGCATGGTCAGGGCAAAGAATGCCAGGGATGCGATATAAGGAAGCGACATCTCCATAGCGCTAACGGTTAATCCGAAGCCACCATCAGCGACGGGGGCAGTAAATATTTTTTTTAAAGGAACGCTGATTATGCTATAAGCATACACTGCACCAAGACAAAGCTCGATAATTGTTCCGATAATAATCAGCAGCCATCGTCCTGATTCAGGTGGCATGCCCAATATCTTCACATCATCTGCCATAAGTTACACACCTTTGTATATCAGAGTATTCTTAGTCAATACATAAAATCAATAAAATGTACGGTCGTGACCATATTTTTAATAAAATTACTTCTAATAATCCCTCCCTTATCCCCTTCACCACTCTTGATGAATTATTCAATGGATTAGACATAATTTTGTCTCACATATATTTAAATTTGGCGGCAATTATGGCAATTATCGTGATTATATATTATCATATTCTACATATCACAAAAATTGCGTGGTTAATTTATATTAGTATTCGATGTTCGCCCCGCCAATCTAAAAAAGCTGCCTTGATTAAGGGAGATTATCTATAGCGATCGACGATAGTGAATAAGTCCCTTTGTAAACCATCGTTAATAGCAATCTCTTTTAAGGTGAATGGCCAATGCCGTGGAGAGGTGGTGCTAATATGCTTAAAGCCAACCCCAAGACATCATGGAACAGCAACGAATGCATGCCAACGGTTGCAGCAACGGCTTACGTGGACGAATCAGCAATGATCATTGGCGACGTGCGCATTGGCGAAGAGGTTTACGTAGGCCCTGTCGCATCCCTGCGGGCGGACGAGGCTAACCCCATCATCATCGGCGATAAATGCAACATCCAGGATAGCGTTGTCTTCCACGGCCTCATGGGAAGCTCCATAAATCTGGGAAAGCAGATCTCCATCGCCCATGGAGCTGTAATTCACGGACCTATGAAGATCGGGGATGAGAGCTTTGTGGGCTTCAACTCCGTAGTTCATGCCTCAACTTTGGGCAAGGAGTGCTTTGTTGGCCACGCGGCTGCAGTTATCGGCGTCACACTGGCGGACGGCAAGTTCGTGCCGCATGGCGCCCTGGTTGATACGCAGGAGAAGGCCGATGCGCTGGGACCTGTTCCGGAGAGCCTCAAGCACTTCAATGAGGAAGTGGTAGAGGTTAATCGCGAGTTTGCTAAAAGCTACAGAGTTCGGAAGAAATCCTGCGTGGGCGAGTAACTGCGGAGGAATTAACCCCAAATTATAATCCGTTCTTTATCGGTTCCATTTTTTTGCCGTCCCCTTTGGACAAGAAATACGGACAAGAAATATATACACCCCTAGCCCTAAGCCCCACTCTAGCTTTAGGTGATTGATAATGGCAAAGATCAAAGCTGGCGTCTTAGGTGCCACCGGTGCCGTGGGGCAGCGCTTCATTGAAGGACTGAAGAACCATCCCTGGTTTGAGCTGACTAGCCTCGCCGCTTCGGAAAGAAGCGCGGGCAAGAAGTACAAAGAAGCCGCCAGGTGGCGCCTGGAGAGTGAGCTTCCCGATGACATCGCGGAGATGACTGTGGTCAACGTCGATCCGCGAGAGGTCGATGCGGATATTGTCTTTTCCGCGCTTCCTGCTGCAGATGCTCAGACGGTTGAGCCCGCTTTCGCGGCTGCGGGCATGGCCGTGGCCAGCAATACCAGCTCTTATCGCATGGTGGAGGATGTGCCGCTGCTTATCCCGGAGTGCAATCACGAGCACCTGGATATCATCAAAGTGCAGCGCGAAAAGCGAGGCTGGGAGGGCTACCTTACCACCAACCCCAACTGCACTACAGTTATGTTTACCCTGCCGCTAAAGCCGCTCATGAAGTTCGGCATCCAGAGCGTGCATGTGGCATCCATGCAGGCCGTGTCCGGAGCCGGTTACGAGGGTGTGCCATCCATGGCAATCCTTGGCAACGTCATTCCCTACATCGGCGGCGAGGAAGAGAAGGTAGAGACTGAGCCGCAGAAGATCCTGGGACATTTTGATGGCGAAAGAATCATTAACGCAGAATTCTCGGTCAGCGCCAGCTGCCATCGCGTACCTGTCATGGACGGGCACACAGAAGCCATCTGGGTGACCATGAGGGACAATCCCACACCAGAGGAGGTCAAGAAGGCCATGCAAGACTTCGATGCGGGTCTTGGAGATCTGCCAACCTCGCCCAAGAAAGCGATCATCGTCAAGGATGAGCCGGATCGACCCCAACCCAGACTTGATCGCGGCCGTGGTAACGGCATGGCCGTCTCTGTGGGACGGATCAGGTCGGGAATTCGGTTCATCTGCATGGGCCACAACACTGTGCGCGGCGCTGCGGGTGCCAGCATTCTCAACGCCGAATTGCTGGTGAAAAAAGGTCTGCTTTGATGCTGATTGTTGCTTGGGAAGTGACGGCAGCCTGCAATCTGTCTTGCGGCTACTGCCGCGCCTCTGCCTCCTCTTTGCCCGATGTAGATGAGCTTTCCACAGAGGAGGCACTTTCTTTTCTTAGCAGCATCGCCCCCTTGCAGCCCATGATAATCTTAAGCGGCGGTGAGCCTTTGCTGCGCCCCGATATCTTCCAGATAGCCCGTCACGGAAAAGCGTTGGGCATGCGTGTCTCTTTGGCGAGCAATGGAACCACAATCACGTCGCAGGTAGCTGATGAAATTGCAGCCAGCGGCATCTCGCGAGTCAGCATAAGCCTGGATGGCGCGTCGTCCAAGAAGCATGATCTGATCCGCGGCAAGGGTAGCTTTCAGGCAGCCATGCGAGGGATAGAGAACTTGCGCGACAAGGTCGACTTTCAGATCAATAACACTCTCACTCGCAAGAATGAGTCTGATGTGGCAGCAATCTTCGATCTGGCCCAAAGAGTGGGTGCTCGTGCCCTGCACTTCTTCTTTCTTGTGGCCACAGGCCGGGGCCGGGAAGCAGATCTCATCTCGCCGGAGCGGCAGGAGCAGCTTCTCAGAGAGATCGACCGGGAGCGAGAGCTTCGGCCTTTGGAGGTGCAGGTCACCTGCGCTCCCCAGTACGCTCGCATAGCTAGGCAGGGAAGAAGCCGAGCCGGCGGCTGCCTGGCCGGCAAGAGCTTTGTATTTGTTTCCCGAAAGGGCGATGTCTATCCCTGCGGCTATTTTCCTCTGCGTGTAGGAAACATCAGGGATAAGAATTTTATAGAGATATGGGAGAATGCTACACAGCTTAGGGCGCTAAGAGATAGAAATCTCAAAGGAAAATGCGGGCGATGCAGTTATTCCTCCATCTGCGGAGGCTGCCGGGCACGGGCCTATGCAGAAACGGGTGATTTCCTAGGGGAGGACCCGGCCTGCCGTTTGGAAGTGTAGCCATGGATGAGATCGATTTAGAGCTGCTTTCTGCCGTGCAAGATGGTTTTCCCATAACGTCTCGACCTTTCCAGGATTTGGGAGTGGTCCTGGGACTGGAGGAAGATGAGGTAATACTGCGTTTGGCCGGCCTGCAGAAGGATGGACTGGTGCGCAGGATCGGACCCATTCTTGATTTGCGCAAATTGGGTCGCAGCGGCATCCTGGCAGCTCTGGAGGTATCACGAGACGAAGCAGATAGTGCAGCGAGGATCATTAATGAGTACCCTGAGGTCTCGCATAATTACCTGCGACCGGATGAGAGCGGCTACAATCTCTGGTTCACAGTCTCGGCTTCAGAGGAGAAAATCCAAGAAATATTGCAGGAGATCAGAACTAAGACGGGCAGAAAGATGCTGGTGTTGCCTACTCTGCGCATATTCAAGATCGGCGTTAAGTTCGACATTATTTGATAAAGCGGATGATCAAGGAGCGGATATATTACGGCTAAACCAATTTTGATGGACTTTTATGCGGACTGGTGCGGACCATGCAAGTTGCAGGCCCCCATCTTCGAGGATCTGGAAAAAGATTATAGCGATAAGGTGGAGTTTAAGAAGATCAACGTGGACAAGGAGGGCGACCTGGCTGCCGAGAAGGGCATCATGGTTGTGCCCACCATCATATTGGAGAAAGACGGCAGGGAAGTGCAGAAGTGGATGGGCGTTACTGCCAAGGAAGAGTTGATAAAAGCCATCAATATGGTTCTATAGTGAGCGCCAAAAATGCAAGCAAGGCGCAATATGGGGTGTTAGAAGGAAAATGGCAGGAGGAGACTATTGCCTTGAGGCAGTGCGCAGGATTAACAGCCGGGGTGGCATTGCGCCTCATCTCGCCCTGCGCTTCGACTCTCATCTCTTCTCCATCGACACCAGCCGCGCACCCAAAGCCAGTGTGCAGCCCGATGCCTATCTCATAACTCATGCCCACAGCGATCATTACGGAAAATCGGCTATGCTCTCGCCCCAGGCCATCGCCTCCGTGCAGACGGCACGCGCTCTGGAGATTCGCTATGATCGAGAGTACAAAGGCCGCACCTTTGAGGTTGGGAGAAGCATTGTTATCGATGGTGTGAGAGTGGACACACATAATACCGGCCATACCATCGGCTCGGCCGCTTTCTCCTGGCAGACGGAGACGGGAGAGAAGGTACTGGTAACCGGGGATGTAAAAGACTACCATCATCTGCCAAAATGTGATTTTCTGGTCACGGAGGCCAACTACGGCGATCCCTATGATCCGTCCTGCATCTTCGAGGATGATCTGGCCGGCTTTTCCGAAGCTCTGGAAGACGGGGCAAGCTTTGGTGCCTATGCCTTCGGCAAAGCCCAGAGGGCGGTGGCTCTTATGAGGGCCATGGGCTACAAGGATGAGATCGGCATGGATGAGAAGAGCTTGGTTTTGACGCGAGAGCTGATGAAAGATGCTGCCGGACCGCTCACCGAGGTTAATGGGGGCATATCCAATGTGGTCACCCCCTGGAATTTGCATCAGGTGCATTGTCGCAACAAATACTTCCTCACCGGAAGAAGGGATACGTCTTACCCCACCATCCAGCTTTCCGATCACCTGGATTTTCGCGGCCTGATGAAGATGATCGAGCATGTTTCGCCCAAGGAAGTCTTGGTCTACCATCCCGCTGGAGAGAGGGCCGGCTTGCTGGCGCACCATTTGCAGGAGTGCGGCCTGGAGACGACATCGTTAGACCTGATTGAGAAGTTCGTGCGATAACTATGTTGAAATCGCAGTTTAAATTCAGTTTGATCTCTTGACCTTCGGATTGAAGGAAGAGTTGGAGGCAAAGCTTTTGGTGGACCTCTTCGGCAAGAAGAAGCTGGAAGATCGCATTGTAGAGCTGCAGGCTACATTGGCGAAGCTGGAAGGCGAGAAGGAGCAGCTCCTGCGCACCCTGGAAAAGCGGGACGAGAAGATATCCAAACTCTCCTCAGCCAATCAGGAGGCAAATCTGGCCCTCAAAGCTGCCGAGCAAAAGGCGGCAGCACTCTCCCTGGCGTCAGCTCCGGCGCAGTCTGCTGCTGATGCCGGCGATGGTCAAAAGCCGAAGGGAAAAATGCTGAGCCTGCGAGAGATGGACCTACTTCGAGAGAGGCTCAAGTCCTGCCGCTCTCCCAAAGATGATCTCCTGGTCTCCTATTACCCAGGGCCCGTTCCGGAGGATGTCGGGCTTCCTCAGCAAATCAAAAAGGCAGCTTCGGCTATCAAGTCCCGGCGAGGGGGAATAATCCTGTACAGTCCCCAGCTCTTCACATTACAGTTTATCCCGCCTTTTCCCATACAGGAGAGCCTTACCAGAGAAGGAAGCGCCTTTGTCCTCGATCCCCTGGAGGAGATGATGGACACGCCCGTGCTCGTCGCCCTAGCCCATGCCGGAGAGACCTTCCTGGGGGTGGCCTTAAGCCGGGATGGCTTTGAGGCTGAAGAGATGGTAGAAAGCTCGGTAATGGGAAAGCACTCCAAAGGCGGCTGGAGCCAGAAGAGGTTTGAGAGGCTGCGTGAGGAGGAGATCAAGAGCCACGCAGATCTTGTGGCGGAAAAGCTGGCCGCCCTGATGGGCAAATATAAAACCCTCCTCAAGTATGCCGTGCTTTCCGGCGATGAGAGCCTCATCCGTCAGATCGCGCCCTCAATTGATCTGCCGCGGGTAGATAGAACGCTTGCATGGCAAGGGGAAAGAAAGACAAAGGAACTCCTGGACGTGGTTTATGGCTTCGCCTGCTATAGAATTGATATCTAGATCCATTTTTTGGAAGGGCGCAAAATGAGCGACCAAGCTGTGGAAAAGAAAGAGGGAAGCGATCCGGAAGAGCTCGCCCGTGCCTGGGACTGGCATGTGCGAAGAAAGGCGGCCTGGAGTGCGGAGACGCCTGAGAAGATCCTGGATGCACTATGCACTGACAAGGTGCAATGGGTAAGGGAAGCGGTCGCCGGCAATGCCCGTGCATCGCCCCAGGCGCTTGCGAAGCTGGCTGAGGACAGCTCAGGATATGTGCGGGCGGCGGTGGCATTGAATCGCAGTGTCACTAGCGAGCTTCTGGAGATGCTGGCATCCGACGAGATGGTGGACTACGACAGCACTCTGCAGAAGAACCGCTATCTTGTAAAGGAGGCTGCGGCAAAGAGCCCTAATGTCAATTCCCGGACGCTGGACTTTCTTGCCCGAGATTGCGATGAACATGTTAGGGCCGCGGCAGCGAATAACCCTCTTCTGTCCGCAGAATCGATGAGCAGGATGGTCAAGGACATATTCTGGGAGGTGCGAAACAACATTGCTCAGAACCCTTCAACGCCAGAGGATCTGCTCATCTACCTCTCAGCCGACAGGATCATGGATGTGCGGGCGACGGTCGCGCAAAATCCCCGCACGCCCGCGCAGGCGCTCGCGGCTCTTGCAGCCGACAAGAGCTGGGAGGTCAGAGAGGCGCTGGCGCGAAATGAGAAACTGGAAGGCAGGATCCTGGATGAGCTTGCCGGGCACTGGTCCTGGATGGTGCGGGCGGCGGTGGCGGAAAACCTCAATACGCCTGCCGGGACTTTGAGACGGCTGGCCGAGGACCAGGATCAGAGCGTGCAGAAGGCGGCGCGGGAGAGAACGAGTTAGGAGATAATGCCACAGAACTTTATGAGCAGAGAAAGTTTGCCGATTAATCGATTTTTCCAGGAAATTCAATATGAACTGCAGAAGAAGGTGCGGCATGTGGGCCGCCTCCATCAGGGGATTAAAGCCGAAAGAGTCCTTAAAAAAGCGTCGCCGTTAGGGTTTGAAGTAAAACAAATGAATAAATACTTGGACGAATAATTTAGCGCGCCATAAGGTGATTGAAATGAATGCAACAAGGGCAATCGTGCTTTTTGTATTAGTTTTTGCATTAATTTCGTTGGTGGGCGCTACATCTGTAAAGGTTAATGTTTATGAATTTGATGAGAATAATAACAAAGTTCCTGTAAAGGGAGCGTCTATATCACTAGATAACATAAAAAAAGGATCAACAGATACGCGAGGGTGCCTGACCATTCAGATTTCACGAGGATCTCACAAAATATCGGCAAAAAAAATTAGAGGTTCAGATATTCTTTGCGGTTCCAGCGGCAATATAATGGTTGGAAACCCTAGATCTGGATATGCACCGGATATCAATATAAGAATAAGAAAAGGAGGTGCATGCTAACGGGATTTTGCTAAATTATTAAATTGAGGTATTGAGCATGATAGTGCACATGTGGCATATAATGATAATTGTAGTCCTTGGGACACTGTTTGCCACATGCAATGCAATTAGCCAAGAGGTGGTTTCGGCCAGAGCAGTTGAGGCAGCAATCAGGAGTGGTGATATTGCCAATTTTGATGATTGCATTATTTTAGGAGATCTGGTTCTCAATGGAGCTAAGATAGAAAACGATGTGCATTTTAATAACACCACCTTCTCAAACGGAGCTATATTTAATACCAGTTGCTTTAGAGGCTGTGCCTATTTCAACAATTGCAAGTTTGGCGAAATTGCAGATTTCAGTTACTGTGATTTTAATAAATCAGCGTACTATAGCTACACCAATTTCAGCGAATCGGCAGACTTCAGTTGCGTCCACTTCACCGGGCTCGCTGACTTTACGGCCTGTGAGTTCAATAGGTACGCCAATTTCCAAAACTCCAAATTCAATAGCCAATCTCACTTTTGGGACTCCAGATTCATCGGGCCAGCAGATTTCAACGAATCCATGTTCGATGACGAAGCCCATTTTCAAAGCTCGATGTTCAGTGAATCAGCCGGATTCATCCATTCGACATTCAATAAAATTGCCAACTTTGAGGCATCAGGTTTTCAAAAGTCCGTTGCTTTCACAGATTCCTGGTTTAATCAAGATGCTATCTTCTCGTACTCCTATTTTGGAGAACAAACAGACTTCAATTATGGCAAATTCAACGGCCGCATTAAATTCGGAAATACCTATTTTAATGAGAATATTAGCTTTTTTGAGTCTGATTTCAACAATTCAGCTGATTTTACAGCGTCTGAGTTCAACGGATCATCGGACTTCAGTAATTCAAAATTCAAAGAATTTGCCTACTTTAGTCTAACCAATTATCATGGACCAGTAGATTTCGGCCAGGGTTATTTCGGCAAAGAAGCTTATTTTCTTGATAGTTGCTTTGATAATAACCTAAGCTTCATCAATAGACAATTTAGTAGGGATGCGGTATTTGAAGGCACAAGAATCAAGGGTGTTCTTTTTTTAAAGAGGGCCAGTTACAATAAATTATATATAAGATGGTTTAATATTAAAAAGCTCGACTACGACGATTCTGCATATTTATATTTATTAGAGAATTTTAAAAAGCTCGGCTATTATGAGGACTTTGATAGTTGTTACTACGAATACAGAATTGAGCATAGAAAACAGCCTTGGCCAGGAACCCATCCATTTGTAAAATATCTGGATACATTCCTGCAATATTCCTACGGATATGGCAAGAAGCCCCTGAATCCTTTGCTCTGGTCTCTATTGGTCATAGCCATCTTTGGCTTTTTCTGGACATGGGTAGGGCTAGGAAAACAAGACGTTAATTTGATTGTGCACGACGAATATAGCTTTGCAGACAATATTATTAAAAAACCATCGCGTTATTCTATTATATCTAGCAAAATTAATAGATTTCTGTACGCAGTAAGCTTTAGCGCAACGGTCTTTCTTTCCGGGACAAAGCTATTTATCGATCCGCCTGCCGTACCAGATGCTCTTTATCTGACCCCCTATCTGATAAAAAAGGTCTTTGTTCTTGAGAGAATTCTCGGAGGTTTATTCTCGATCCTGTTATTCATCACAATCAGCGGGACTGTGACGAGGTGAATTATCCATTCACCGGTTATACTCCTACCATTTCGGTTCTTGACGAGGCCAGGATAAGTCAGTCTGTATCCTCTCGAAACTGCCTTTCCAGGTGATCCTGTATCTCCTGGACCGCCTGGCGCAGAACTCTTTCGTTGTCGTACTCCTGCATCTTTCTTTCCAGATCCGCGCGCGGCACATTCGAGAGCTTCCTGACCTGCGCCGTCATGTTGGGCACCGCCCTCAAGATGTTGTCCACGATGCTCACCGTAGCCTTTCTCGCCGTCCGGGAGAGGGGATTGAGATCGATGGCGATCACCTTCTTTCCCATAGCTACCAGTGCCTCGCAGCGGTCGCCGTCCTCCAGCGGAATTAAAACCACATCGGCATCGTAAATCCCGCCCCTTGTCGCCAGCGCCCGGGCATGCTCCAGCCCGGGAACGGATGCATCGGGATGCTCCCCCAGGACCTCTTTTGCGCCCTTCGACCGCAGAAGGTCGGCAATCTTCTTCACCCTCTCCTCAGAGCGGTGGAAGAGGTTGACCTCCAGAGGGATGGCAAGAGCATCGGCCAGGGCCACCATCTCCTCAGCCACCAGGGCGGCTACGTTGCCGTTGACGCTGAGCGCAGGCCGACGCGCTAGCAGCAGCAGGGCCGCAGCCGCGGTTGTGGCCGCCTCTGCCGAAGCAGTGGTCTTCTCGCCCAAAAGATAGTCGAAACACTCACCCCTGCCCTGGGCAATGAGACCCTGGCTGCTGGTGTAACCATTCTTTACTCCCTTCGCCACGCGCTCGCGTGCCACTAAAGAAGCATACCTGGGATGTGACTCTGGAATATCAGTCAAGATTGGCACCTCTTTGTGAGATAGTAGTAGTATGAACCTCGCCAAATCCCGCGAGGGCTTCTGCTCCGGCCCCTGCTCCACCAAAGGCGAAGACCGCATCGCCCAGCATGATCATGCCGGCCATGCCCCCTGCGGCCTCCACCGCCTCGATGGCCTGCAAGGCCCAGTCGCTGGCCAGGCCGGACTGCACTGTGAAGCGGCGGGAGAGCTGCAGGAAATTGGTGAATGTGGGCCTCTTCAATAGCTCCTTCAAGGCCGCTTCGCCCGCTGCGTTGACCGCAGTCATCACCTTCTCATCGGAGAGGACCTGTTTTGTGGAGATGGGGCCTCGCACCACGTAGCTGATGGGCAGGGGCGGAACCGGTATGCGATCGATCCTTCCTGTGCCGGGCGCGCCCGGCTGCAGCCGCACCACCAGGCCGCCGGCATTCTGGGCGATGACATCTCCGAGGCCAGTCCGATTCATGACCTCAGCCTCATGGGCTATGGCCGCGGCCTGGTTCGCAGTCAGTCCCAGATCGAAGAATGAGTTAAGCGCGTAGGCGCAGCCCAAAGCGCCAGCGCCGCTGGCTCCAAAGCCCGCCCCAAAAGGCATCTGCAGCTGCGTATTCACCCGCACCGGCCCCCTGGCCAGTCTTTCCACCACATGGCGAGAGACGGGAGCCTCGGAAAGGATACCATTGAGATAAATTTCCGTATCATGAATCTGCGGAGCAGATTCTATGGTAGTAGTAGCCCCCAGGGACAGGCACAAGCCGCAGCCTACGGAGCCTGCGAGGCGCGGCTCCTCCCGACGATGGGCGGCAAAAAAGCCGGTAATGTGGGAGGGCACAAAGGCCCGGGCGCATCTAATGCCGCCGCTCATAATATCTCCACCAGGGCGTCCATAATCACCTTTGCGATCAGGCCCTTTTTGCCCTCCGCCACTTTGCGCGAAACCAGGCGATCTATTATGAGGACACGATTGTCATCCGTGCCCATGCCGCCCCGGGCGACATCGTTGGCCACCACCAGGTCCAGCCCTGCGCCCTGCATGGACTTCTTTGCCCGGACAATGAGCTCTTCGTCTGTCACACATGTCTCCGCTTTGAAGCCCACAATCTTCAGATGAGGGTAAGATTCACGCACCGTCTTGATGATCTTCTGGGTGGGCATAAGACGCAGCACCAGCTCCTGGCCTGACTTGATCTTCTCCGCCTGCGGGTCCAGGGTGTAGTCGGCCACGGCAGCGGCGCTGATCAGGGCATCGCAGCCCTTCCCCACTTCGGCCAACACAGCGTCCAGCATCTCCCTGGCGCTCTCTGCATAGACCTGACGCACAGGGATGTCCTGAATGAAGCGGTGCACAAGCGTCACCTCTGCCCCGCGCCGGCGCGCCTCCAGAGCCAGGGCCACACCGGTCTTGCCAGAGGCGCGGTTGGTCAGGATGCGAATGGGATCTATGGTCTCGGCATTCGAGCCGCTGGTGATGACGATTCTTTTGCCGGCCAGGTCCGCCGGCCCAAGCAGCCTCTCCACCTCTCGCACCACTGCCAGGTTGTCGGCAATCTTTGCCTTGCCTTCCTCCAGGCGCGGATCGATGAGGGTCACGCCCATGCCCCGCAGCGTCTCCAGATTGCGCAGCACTGCTGGATGGCGATACATGGCTTCATGCATGGCAGGAACCACGGCGACAGGCTTACCGCTGCCCAAAGCCGTGGTGGCGAAGGTTGTCACCGGTGTGTCATCGATGCCGCAAGCCATCTTGCCGATGGTGTTGGCCGTGGCAGGGGCGATGAGCAGCAGGTCCGCGAGGCCGCAAACGCCGCAAAACTGCACATGCTCCACCTGGCCGGTTATTTCCGTGATCACGCCATGGCCGGTCGCGTACTGCAGGGCGTAGGGGTGCAGGATCTGCTGGGCGGCGGCGCTGGCAACTGCATGCACCTCTGCGCCGCGCCGGATCAGATCGCGAATGAGATCCACTACCCGCACTGCGGCTATGCTGCCTGTAACTCCTATTACTATCGTCTTTCCGGAAAGCGTATCGCTTACTGAGCCAGTTATGTCGGAGGGCATGATGGTCCTGCAAGTCTATAAAGCTACTAAAAGAAGGCTCTTTCCCCACCCGCCCGCGGGCCACGGGCGCGCGCGCCTGTGAGCGCGCAGGCACAAACCTTATTTAACAATTCAATTGAGCAACTATGCCGTGCCGGGGTGGCCTAGTTGGTTAGGGCGCGAGACTCATAGGGTAATACGATTAACGCGCGCTTCCTGAGGTATCTCGAAGTCGCGGGCTCGAATCCCGCTCCCGGCACCTAAATTTTCATAGCACTAATGCTTGTCTAGAGGCCTGCAAAATTGCCATCTGATGAAGAGACTATAGCGGAGAGGCTTCTCAATGTCTTCAAAAAAAGGGACGATGCAGAATGGGCATTTGACCTGATGAAAGATGCCATAGACCGCCTTGGCATTAAAAGCCCTGACGATCAACGCATTGCTATTACACTTCCTCATTCTGCCAATGCGGGACGTGCTTTTCGCCTTAATTTTTGTCAATGGTTGGTTTTATCCTTTGAGAAGGAAAAGAAAAAAGATGAGCAACGTACAATCATAATCGCTCTTTTCGCGGAGATTCCTGAACTAAACGAATTCCCAAATGGGACTTTTGCCCGCAAAGAAGATGAAAAAAAAGTCCAACTATACTATCTTCCAATGAATCTTGTTAGGCCATTCGACTCAAAACTTAAAGGGATATATCAAGAAACATTTGAATATATTTTAAAAAGATTTGGCAGATGGGAGGGTACACCGTATCGAAAAAGTCATTTTAATGATTTGGCTGAAGCAATGTTCGATACAAAAAAACGCGAAAATTTGCTGAATAGGATATACGGTCAAATGCATAATATCACGTATACCGTAAAAGATCTTTCAAATGATACGGGAATTATAACGGAAGATCTAGAAAGATGGAACAGGGCCATCGATCGCAAAGGCCAGGCCATCATCTTTGGCCCACCCGGCACCGGCAAGACCTTCCTGGCTGAGCACCTCGCCCGCCACCTGATCAGCGGAGGCGACGGACTTGTGGAACTGGTTCAGTTTCACCCGGCTTATGCTTACGAAGATTTCATCCAGGGAATCCGGCCCCAGGCCCGCCCGGACGGCACCCTGGAATACTCTGTGGTACCCGGCAGGTTCCTCGAATTCTGCCGGAAAGCTCAAGACAAAGATGGCATTTGTGTCCTTATCATCGACGAGATCAACCGCGCCAATCTCTCCCGCGTCTTTGGAGAGTTGATGTATCTTCTGGAGTATCGGAACAAGGACATTCCTCTTTCGGCTGACGGCACTCTTTTCAGGATACCGGAAAATGTGCGCATCATCGGCACCATGAACACCGCAGACCACTCCATCGCCCTGGTGGATCATGCCCTGCGACGCAGGTTTGCTTTTATCCAACTGAGTCCCGACTTCGATATCCTGAGGAGATATCACGCCAAAGAAGGAACAGATTTTCCTGTAGAAGGCCTCGTCTCGGTTCTGATCAACCTGAACAAGGAGATCAAAGATCCTCATTATGAGCTTGGCATCTCCTATTTCCTCAGAGAAAATTTGAAAGAGGAGATAGAAGGCATCTGGAGGATGGAGATAGAGCCTTATCTCGATGAGTACTTCTTTGATAACCGCAAGAGCGCCGACAAATTCCGCTGGGATAGCATCAGATCCGTCCTTGGATTTTGATTTCAATGAATTCGCAGCCCAGAGCCATTGAACTCTTTGAGTATGAGCCGCGAGAGATATCCCGCCAGCAGTTGCCGCTGGCGGCGGCGGAGCTGATCCGGCGAGAGTACCCGAATGTGATCAAAGCGGAGGCGACTTCTTTTCTTCCTGACTCAAACTGGAAGCTGACGGCGCAGGGCTTTGTTGGCTACCTTCCCTTAACTTCGCAAGTAGGCCTGAGGCTGCTACCCAAAGTGCCCATTGAGAATATCTTTCGCATGCTGGAATACGCTTACGATCTGCAAAGCTTCAGTCTTCCGGAAGGGTTGGTGGATTGCTCCAGCCTGGAGGACTTCTACGACCGTCTGGCCCGGCTTCTCGCCGTCCAGGTCTTGAGCCGGGGGCGCAGAGGCTTTTATCGAGATTATCAAAAGCGATCAGAACAGCTTTCTTTTATTCGCGGGCGGCTGGACCTTCGAGCCGCCTGCCGGAGGCCCTGGGAGACGAGGATTGCCTGCCACTTCGAGGAGCATACCCCGGATGTGGATGAAAACCGAATCCTGGCCTGGACGCTGCTGCAAATCCTGCAAAATGGATTGTGTACAGATCGGTCGCTCCCATTGGTGCGACAGGCCTTCCGAGATACGGCGGACTTTGTGGAGCTTCGCCCCTGCCAGGCCAAAGAGTGCATATGCCGGCACTACAGCCGGCTAAACCAGGACTATCAGGCCATGCACACACTCTGCAGATTCTTTCTGGAGCACCGGGGACCAAGCCACGAGACCGGAGACCGTAAAATGATGCCCTTCCTGGTGAAAATGGACCGCCTTTTTGAGCTGTTTGTTGCTAGGTGGCTGAAGGAGCACCTTCCTTCTGGATTTTCGATTCAGTCACAGGAACAGGTAATTATTGATGCCAATCGTGATATAAAATTCAAAATCGATTTATCAATACTTGATGAAAGAACCAGTCGCTGTGCCTTTGTCATGGACACAAAATACAAATCGGAGCCGCCGTCTGCATCGGACATTCAGCAGGTGACTGCCTATGCAGAGACTAAGGACTGCCAAGAGGCAATCTTGATTTATCCGGAGGGCTTAGGCGCAATTTTAAGAGGCAAAGTGGGGCAGATCAATATCCGAAGCGTTGTATTTCCCTTAGACGAGGATCTGGAAAAAGCAGGCAATATGTTTGTTAAGGATCTATTTGGGATAGGGGACGAAGAAAATATTGGTTAGAACTGATTAGGGAATCTGAATTAGGGACTTCGCAAGCGCCCTCGCGCAGGCGGGCGGCGTCTCTCACCCTTACCGGTCCTCTCAGAAGCCATGATTGTCGAAAACACCAAGAAGCAGAAAAATAAGGAAGGTGCGGCAAAAAATGCCGTGCACCGTGATACTTGCCACTTATTTGGGCCCGAACCAGACGAAATCATTTCATCTGTTTCTTATGTGAGCTCGCCAAATCATGGCTATCGCTTCATGATTATTTCAGCGATTCGGAGCCACAATAAGGCTTCCTGCGATCATTGCCATTCCATTAGAACCTCCAACTCGAAGATCAGTCGCCTGAATTTTCAAATGCACATCGCCAATATCCACCGAAATGCTCGGAACATTGGCAATTGGAATGCGGATACTGCCAATTATCTGGGGAAGAAAATTCGCAAGTATCAAAGAAGTAATATTAATACCAATTGAAAACAATGCCGAGATTATTGTCTCTGCAAAATTGCCCTGTGGCTGGAAAAGCACAACTGCAACAGGAACATTTGGGATGTATAACTCCAATTGCTGAGAGCTATTGAGTGAGAGCCGTCCCATGCATTCGAGTGGTGTTGGCTGTATTACGATATTGTAGTTGAATCCCACATTACCAAATATAGTTGTAAAACCTGCATATAAATTCCCGCCGGATTGTATGCTGACTGCAAGGTACTCGCCCTTAGTTCTAAATCCAGGTCTCCCGACTCTGAGGATGGCACCATAATAAAATGTGGTAAGGAAGGTTTCTTTAGATCCGATGGACGAGACTTCGTGAGGGATTTTTAGTGTATCATAGCTGTATTCGATAGCTTTGTTTATTAATTCCTCATTGGACAAGGAGAAAATTGCTTCATTTGGCCAAGGATAAGGCCCTAGAATTGGCGCTGGAGATGCCTTTGATGCCAGATTGAAAAGGAGGATTAGACGACCTCCAGAGATTACAGGGGTTGGAGGACCAAGAGTTATGCCTTCTACGGAAGTAAAAGGAATGCGTATTCCTTTCAAAACATTATTGACTGCCAGAAGGATTGGGCCACTGAGCGAATCAATAATTGGGCTTAAAAAGTCTAATTTGCGAACCGATGGATCTAAATCTAAACGAATTGCAGCAAGTCCAATTTGACCATTTGGATTTACCGGAACCGTACAAATCACATTTGAGGAAAAAGTTGCGGATCGCTGACCAATAGGAAGTCTTGCAGTTATCGTTAATTCTGGAAAAAACATGCGAAATGTGGCAGTTTTAATTGAATCAGTAACTTGTTTCGAAATAATGTTGCGAATATCTTTAAACATTGGTAGTTTTTTCAAAATTTCAGGAATTACAGATTCAGCCATTTCAGAAGGCTTTAGTTCTCGCACAGGTTCTAGTTCTAGCGAAGGTGGCTTAGAAATATCCCACTTTATCTCAGCTTTTTTACCCACTATTTCGATGCTGTAAGAGCCCATAAAATATTCTTTATGATTACTTGAGTACACTGAACTTATTGTCTTGTTTAGGGTATCTTGCAGGTTGATACCCAATGCCATATCAAATGCAGCCATATTTTTCGTATCTCCCGTCGCGGCTTGTGTATCGATTTAATGATTAAACCCATTTAGGCTTCATAAATAAATACATATTCACTCCAGCTCAATTTATAAATATTATAAAACCCATTTGGTCGCTACAAAGACGGTGGCAAATGAGCTAAGAGAGTCGGATTGTCCACTACATCTAAGCATCCTTTCTGCGCGTTACTGTTTGCATATTGCCCCGGCCGATCAAAGAAAGCATTGGTTAGAGTTGCACCGCGGAATTTCCGAATATCAAATTGAAATTCGGAAGGATTAAATTCATATGATATCGACAAGATTTATATGCACATAGTACTTAATTAACAATTGTAATGTGAGAAGAATGATTCGCTAATTTGAGGGTCCAATGCAAATGAAATCGCCATGTGAGCAGATCGTATGGGATATCCTGCCCAGCATCAGGGCGGCAATCGCCGAAGAGCTGGTCAAGAGAGGAATATCCCAAAAAGAGATCTCCAGGATGCTGGGCATCACGCCTCCGGCTGTGTCCCAGTACGTCTCCAAGAAAAGAGGCTACAATATCGAATTTAGGGAAGACATCCGCCAGTCCATAGGAGTGCTTGCCGACGACCTCATAGAAGGGAAAGTAAAAGGCAATGAACTCGTGCCGAGGATCTGCCAGATCTGCCGAATGCTGCAGGACGACGAGGCGGCTTGCATTTCCACCAAATGCAAGGGACTGTGAAATGAATCGGGCCGATAAGCTGGAAGACCTGAAGAAGAGGATTGCCGAGAAAGGAAAGCTCCTGGTGGCCTACTCCGGCGGCGTGGACAGCAGCCTTCTGGCCAGGGCGGCGCACGATGCTCTGGGAGGCAATGCCCTGGCCGTGATCCTTGACAGCAGGGCCATGCCCAGAAGCGAGATTGAAAGTGCAAAAGAGCTGGCAATATCCCTGGGACTCAATTATCGGGTAGCAGAATTCACCATCCTGAAAGAAGAGCAGTTTTGCAGCAATTCGGTCATGCGTTGCTACATCTGCAAGAAGAAGTCCTCTGCGGTTTTAAGAATCATCGCCAAGGAAGAAGGCATAGGCTGCATCGCTGATGGTGTCAACCTCTCCGATTTCCTGGATTATCGGCCCGGAATTGCCGCCTGCGATGAAGAAGGAATCTGGCACCCTTTTGTGGATGCGGCTATAACCAAAGAGGATATTCGCGCCCTGGCACATAAACTGGGCCTGGCGGTCTGGAACAAGCCTTCCGCGGCCTGCCTTGCCTCCCGAATACCTTATGGCCAGACGATTACACCGGAGAGCTTGAGAATGGTGGAAGAGGCAGAAGAATACCTGAAGAGCCTGGGCTTCTTACAGCATCGGGTGCGATCCCACGGACGCTTGGCCCGAATTGAGCTGCAAAAGCAGGATATGGTCCGGGCCATGAATTGCCGCGATGAGATTGCCAAGACGCTCAAAGCCATCGGGTTTGACTACGTCGCCCTGGATCTGCAGGGCTTTCGCAGCGGGAGCTTGGACGAGGGTCTCATGAAAGAGGTCGTATGAAAGAGGTTCTATGGACGTTCAGGAGATAAGAAAGGATTTTCCCATCCAAAAGGATGTCATTTATTTGGATAGCGCCTCCACCAGCCTGACTCCGGAACCTGTTTTGGAGGCGGTCTCTGATTATTACCGTAGCTACAAGGCCAATGTGGGCCGGGGTATCTACCGCACGGCGCAGCTCGCCGACCAGCGCTATCGGGATGCTCACCGCAAAACGGCGAAGTTCATAGGTGCGTTTGAACAAGAAGGCATGACAATCTTCACCAGGAACACCACCGAGTCCATCAATATCGTTGCTCGCGGCCTTCGGTGGAAGAAGGGGGAGCGTATCGTCACCACCCTTCTGGAACATCACTCCAATCTTCTGCCCTGGATGAGACTGAGAGAGAACGGCCTAGACCTCCAGATCATAAAGCCGGACCAAACTGGAATGATCGATCCGGCAGAATATGAAAAGGCGATAACCAAAGGCACCAGGCTGGTGGCAGTAAGCCAGCTCTCCAATGCCCTGGGAAAGGTTATTCCTGTTAAGGAGATCGGCAAGATCTGCCGGGAGCGGGGCGCCGCACTGCTGGTGGACGGCGCCCAGTCCGTGCCGCACATGCCCATAGACGTCAAGGATATCGGTTGCGATTTCCTCTGCTTCTCCGGGCACAAGATGCTCGCGCCCTTGGGCAGCGGCGTTCTCTGGGTCAAAAAGGAAGGGGAGATCGAGCCGCTCCTGCTGGGCGGGGGAATGGTGGCGGATGTCGGCGAAGACGGCTATGAGATCAAGAAGGGCTATGAGGGCTTTGAAGCCGGCACGCCAGACATCTCGGCCGGCATTGGCCTAGGCGCTGCCCTGGACTACCTCACCCGGGTAGGCATTGAGGATATCTACCGTCATGAGCAATCGCTTACCGAAAAGCTACTGAATGGGTTGGCGGAGATAGAAGGGGTAGTGGTTTATGGGCAGGGCCCCGGTTCAAGCCGGCAGACGCGAGGCGGCGTGGTCTCCTTTGCAGTGGAGGGCCTTTTGCCTCAAGAGGTGGCTCTTATGCTCGACCAAGCATCGAACATCTGCGTTCGTTCCGGCCATCACTGTTGCATTCACTTAATGAAGCATCTCGGGCTGAAATACGGCACCGTGCGCGCCTCGCTCTACCTTTATAACACCGAAGATGAGATTGAAACGTTGCTGGCAACGCTGGAGCAAATCGCCAGGATGGCGTAGGCGACGCGGGAACGGGCAATAAATGATCAAAGAATACAAGTGTCTCCGGCTGGATGGTGCCAATGCCTGGGAAGCGACCTGCCAGGTAGTGGAAGAGGTTCCGCTCTCCATATTCATCAACGGCCGGCATTTCGTAACCGCCATGACCAGCCCCCAGATGAGAGCGGAGTTTGTTTTTGGCCACCTCTTTGCGGAGAGGATTATCGGCGGACCACAGGAGATCGAGTCTCTGGAGATCGAGGGCAATGTAGCCCGCGCCATTGTCGCCCATCCTATGCGAGCTATCGTTCCCCGCCGACCTATTGTGAGCGGCTGCGGCGGAATTGCCTCCTTTCTGGATGAGTCCAAGCTTCCTGAGATTAAATCGGATCTGAGAATAGATAGAATACAGGCCCAGGAGGCCATGGGGGCCATCTCGCTCTCCGAGACGCATAAAGCCACGGGAGGAGTGCACTGCGTGGGCCTCTTTGCAGAAGACGGGCCGATCTGCATCATCGAGGACATCGGCAGGCATAATGCCCTGGACAAAGCCATAGGCTATGCGCTTCTCCAGAAGCAATATTTTGATTTCAGCCAAACCTTTGTGGCCTGCACTGGCCGGGTATCTTCCGACATGGCTCTCAAGTGCTCAGTGGCCGGCATTCCTATTGTCGTTTCGCGGGGAGCCACTACAAGCCTTGCCATCTCCATTGCCGAAAGGACGAATCTGTGCATCATCGGTTTTCTGCGGGGAAAGAGACTTTCCGTTTATACCTGCCGGGAGAGATTTGCGGTTGAATGATGGCTGCCTTGGTGGGGATAGATTCGATGCGGCTCACCACAAAGGCACAAAGGCACAAAGAACTACTCTCCGATTTTATAGCGTCCTCTGTGCGTTCTCTGTGAACTCTGTGTCTCTGTGGTGGAATCGTCGTCAGCCACTGGTTATAGCCAAATCGCTGCAGGTGCAGGCATGATCTGCACCAGGTGCGGTGAGAGGGCCATAATCTCGCAACGTTACTCCGGGCTGCACCTCTGCCGGGACCACTTCATCCAGGATTTTGAAAGAAGAGTGGCAGAGACGCTGCAGAAAAGCAACATGGTCAGGGACGGCGAGCGCATCGCTGTGGCCGTGAGCGGCGGCAAGGACAGCACTGCTCTGCTCTTTTGCTTAAGCCGGATCCTGGCGAAAAGAGATGTAGAGCTAGTGGCCGTCACCGTGGACGAGGGCATCGCCGGCTATCGGGATGACACCATCGAGGCAGCGAAAGCTATTGCAGAGAAGCTCGCAGTTGAGCAGCATATCGTCTCTTTCCGGGAGGAGTACGGCTACGAGCTGGACGAGATGGTGCCTGGCAAGAAGGTCGCGCCCTGCACCTATTGCGGTGTCTTTCGCAAGAACGCCCTCAACCGGGCTGCAAAACGCCTGGGAGCAGATAAGGTCGCTACCGGCCACAACCTGGACGATGAAGCCCAGACCATTATGATGAACTATCTCAAGGGCGACATTGAGAGGCTGATGCGTTTTAGGCCCTGGCGAGCCCAGAAGGGCCTGGTGCCCCGCATAAAGCCGCTGCGAGAGATGCCGGAGAAGGAGATCGCCCTCTACTGCATGGTAAACCAAGTCTTCACAGAGTCGCGGGAGTGCCCCTATGCAAAGCTTTCTCTTCGCGCCGATGTGCGGGACATGATGAACTGCCTGGAAAGCCGGTTTCCCGGCACGAAGCAGTCCACTGTACAGGGATTTGAAAAGATCGTGGCCAAGGTGCAGGGCAGCTATGCCCAGATGGATCTGGCCGCCTGCAGAGAGTGCGGCGAGCCATGCGTCAAGGAACTGTGCAAGGCCTGCGAGCTGTTGGAAAGTTTGAAGAACTAAACGATTCTGGCAAATCAGTCCGTATCCAGATCATAAATTTTTGAACTCAATATTAGTTCTGAAATAATTATAATCATGATCTCCAAATATAGTTGTTTCCAAAATATCTGATATTTCTAATTCTTGTCTAATCAGGCCCAATAATACTAATTCGGGATTATCAGCATGGTCTTTTAGGGCTAAATAAAAATCCAAATCTTCATTATGTATAAAAAAACGTTTAGGTATCTTCGAAATATTATATGAGATCAATCCATATCGCAAATAAGGATAGACCTGTTTATGTCGTCTCGCTTTGTTACTATAAGTTATTACATCATGTGTTGATAGTCCATTTTTAAATTCGATTACTATTTTTGGAATATTCTTGGTTTTTTGCCCATTGTCTTTCTGCAAAAA
>Ga0074199_1000575_pt1 | contig 52790 bp, 52 predicted proteins | sample EPASupsiteSAE347_FD_64528 | JGI IMG/M metagenome (GOLD analysis project Ga0074199, IMG submission 64528) | Bioremediated contaminated groundwater from EPA Superfund site, New Mexico - Sample SAE3-47 | ecosystem: Environmental > Aquatic > Deep subsurface > Groundwater > Contaminated ... | reverse complement strand
GGAGGGGATGGTAAGCTGTGGCTGACCAATCCGTAAGGTCCCCTCCTTTGGAGGGGTCCCCAACTTGTCCGCCATAGCTCGGAGAGCGCCGGCGGACGGGCGGGGTGGGGCTTCAGAGCGAGTTTTGAAATCACCTCGTAATTATTACCATAAATTTTTTTCGAAAGGAATTCTTTTTGTGATTATGGGGCATTTTTCCTTGACTTGCTTGCCGCCAAGTCAATAAAGTGCGCCTCAAACGCGGAAAAAGGCGGGGCAATGGCGTCCTTGCCGCGCCGTTTGTTAATTCGGAGGGAAAAAAGCGATGAGGAAGTTTTTGATTGCATTTGCAGGGTTGTTTCTGGCGGCTGCGGCTTTTGCCACGCCGATCCAGCAGGACACGCTGGAATTGAGGCTGGGAGGCAACGTTGATTTCGACAACCCCAGCGGCAAGTTCGACTTTTTAATTGACTCCGGCCTGGGTTACTTTGTGTTCGATGATTTCGAAGCCGGCGCTCTGGCCACCTGGGGTTACAATGGCAACGATTTCGGCTACGGCATCGGCGGCTTTACCGAATATAATTTTGATTTCGACATTTTCATCATGCCTTATCTCGGCATGAAGCTGCAGTATTTCTTCGGAGATTTTTACGTCAAGAATTTCATCAACGTCCAGTTCGACGCCGGTCTCAAATTCTTCCTTTCCGAAGATGTGGCCATCTACACGGAATTTTTCTATGACCTTGCCAGCGAGAATGCCTACATCAACAACAACGAAGCCAAGAGTTACGACGTGGGCATGAACATGGGTATCAGGGCGTACTTCTAAGCGGCTTTGCCGCCGGTTTTGGAATTGTTCTTCCGGGCATCCCGCCATTGCCGCCATACTTCGTAGGCGATCGGGACCACCGAGAGGATCACGATCGCCGCGATGACGAGCGAGAAGTATTTCTTAACGATGGGCAGATTGCCGAACAACCGTCCCGCGCTTACGAACAGGCAGACCCATAAACATCCGCCGGTTACGTTGTAGATCGCAAACTCGAGGTAGCGCATGCTGCCCAGTCCGGCGACAAACGGCGCGAAAGTCCGCACGATCGGCACAAAACGGGCCAGCACGATCGTCATCTTGCCGTGTTTCTCGTAAAATTCGTGGGTCCGGTCCAGATATTTCTTTTTGATCAGCCTGCTTTTGATCAGTTTTTCTCCCAGAAAAAAGCCGACCGCGTAGTTGGCGGCGTCGCCGAGAATGGCGGCGGCGCAAAGCAGGATGATCAGCCAGACGACGTTTAACGAGGTGGTCGCCGTCAGGGCGCCCGCGGCAAAAAGCATCGAATCGCCCGGCAGGAACGGGGTCACGACCAGGCCGGTTTCGCAGAAAACTATCGCGAAAAGAACCCCGTAAGTCCACAAGCCGCAGGCGCTTATGATCTGCCCCAGGTACTTGTCAAGATGCAGAAAGAAGTCGATGATTTGTTTGACGGTTTCCATTAGTCCTCCTTCGGAATTTTCTGTTGCGCGAAGTTCCATGATCGTATACGGGGTTATCATCCCGTCAACGAAATTTTGAATTTTAATGGCATGCTTGACCCAAAGCCGAAAATTTGGAAATCTTGTTCAAAAGGGAAACATGCAGAAACTGAGCATCAGAAAATTTTTCGAGAACAACTGGGAAACAATGGTTCTCTGGGTAATTCTCATCGGGTTGTTCTATCTCCTGAGGTCCTTCTTCCTGCTGATTTTTGAGACCTTCCTGATTACCTACATTCTGAAAGGCATTGTGAGCCGCTGCGCGGACCGGTTCAAGCTTAACTACCGCTTGACTACCGGAATTATTTTTGCGCTGTTTGTCGGGGTGCTGCTGACGATCGTGGCCTGGGCCGGGCCGAAGCTTGTGATTGAATCCAATAACGTTTTGAAGGAGCTTGCCGGCAGCGGCAACGACGAGGAAATGGAAACGGCAAACCAGTTTTTTGACAAAATTATTATCGGAGTGCTTGGAGAAAGCCGGGCGCAAGCTTTTATTGAATCGAGCGAATACGCCGCCATGATGGAGGCCTGCAAGGAAGAAGTCCGCAAGGCCGTCAAGGCGGTCCTGCCCCATGTTCTGGTCACGCTGATCAACCTTATCAAGCTTGGCACAACGACGTTGATCTCGCTGGTTTTTTCGATAATTTTCTCCTTTATCCTCGTTAAAAACTGGCGGCAGATCGTTGACAGGATGAAGGAACTGGAGACAAGCCGCATCCGGACCTTTTACCTCGGCGTCATGCCGCATCTCGTGGCCTTCGCCGATGTTTTGGGGAAAGCCCTGCGCGCCCAGGTTATCATTGCGGTTTGCAACACGATCCTGACCGCCCTCGGGCTTTGGCTGTTCGGCGTGCCGAACATCGCGCTTCTTTCAACGGTTGTCTTTTTATGCGGGTTCATTCCCATCCTGGGGACTTTTCTGAGCTCCATTCCGATTCTGCTCTTCGGCATTCAGATCGGCGGGCTGCCGCTGGTATTGAAGCTTGTTGCCCTGATTGCCGTCATCCATGCGATTGAAGCCTATGTCCTTAATCCTAAAATCACGGCAAACATACTGCACATTCATCCGATTCTTGTGCTGATCCTTCTGCTGCTGGGCGAGCGCTTTTTCGGCATCTGGGGCATGGTGGTCGGCGTGCCGATCGGTTACTACCTTATCAGCGTTCTGGTAGAACAGGATGAAAGCCCATAATGCGAGACGTATTGACATCCTGATAAAATTATCTAGACTGCTCAACTTAGCTTGGAATAATTATGAAAAGAACATATCATCCGTCAGCGAAAAAAAGAAAACGCAAACATGGGTTCAGGGCGCGCATGGCCACGGCCGACGGCCGCAAGGTCCTGGCGCGCCGCCGCCGGAAGGGACGCGCCAAGCTCACGGTTTAGCGTCCGAGGACACCGGAAAGCATCTCGGCCTGATCTATGCATGAGCCGCGCCGATTACAGGTTGCCGCGGGAGCGCCGTATTAAAACCGCCGGGCTTTTCGAGGAGGCTTTTGGGCGTGGCCGGAGCTTTTCGGGAAATTTGATGGTTCTCCGGGTGCGCTCCGGAACCGGGGCGCCGGCGCGGTTCGGCGTGGCCGCCGGACGCAAACTCGGCAATGCGGTCAAACGGAATTTTGCCAGGAGAAGGCTGCGCGAGGCGCTGCGCCTGAACCGCCCTCTTTTCGGGGACGGCTGCGATGTCATCGCGGTGGCCCGCCATAAGGTTCTCAAGGCTCCCTGGAACGAGGTGCAGGCGGAATTGCTGGCCCTGGCCGGGAAGGCCGGGATTCTGAAAGAACAGGCCCGGAAGGAAACATTCAACAGCCAACTCTGATATGAAATTATTGATACTATTGTTAAGGCTGTATCAACTCACGCTCTCACCGCTCTTTGGGCCCTGTTGCCGTTTTTATCCCTCCTGCTCGGAATATATGATCGGGGCGATTCAAAGGCACGGCGCGGCGCGGGGAATGTTTCTGGGAATTGCCAGGCTGGCCAAATGCCATCCCTTCCATTCCGGCGGTATTGATCCGGTGCCGGAAAAAGAACATTGAATTTTTATTTGTCTGAAGATATGGTTTGACACCGTTCATGAAAAAACAGGATCTGATTATTATTGCCGCGCTTTTCGCGCTTCTGATGGCCTGGCCGGTGCTTTACAGCAAGTTTGTCGAGCCCAGAATGGCCGCTTCCGCTCCGGCCCGGCAGGAGCAGGCCGGCCGCCCGGCTGCGGCTCCCACCTCCGGCCCCGCTTCCGCGCTGCCGGAGGCCGGCAAGGAGGAAAAAATTTCTCCCGTCCCGCCGGCTGCGGAAACGGCCCGGCCTAAGGAGGAACAATCGGTTTCCAATTTGCCGGAACAGCGCGTGGTCGTGACCAATGCCGGTTTGTCCGTCGCGGTTTCCTCGCGGGGCGGAGGGATTGTCTCGGCCGTTTTAGCGGACTATCGCAGCGCCGTGGAAAAGAACAGCGGTCCGGTGGCGCTTGATTTTTCAAAAAGTCCGGCCTTGGTCTACAAAGGCCTGGCCGGGTTTTCGGCAATCGATGATTTTTCGATCGTGCGCCTGCCTTCCGGCGCAATCCTGCTCGAACGGGCGGAGACCAACGGCCTTAAACTGACGCGCAGCATCGAGCTCAACGACAAGTATCAGGTTCTGGTGCGGGACGTTTTCACCAATTCCGGCGCCTCCGCGCTGGTCATCCCCAAACATGCGGTTCAGGTCGGTCCCATGCGGACTCCGCCTGGGGAATATCGCATGAGCGGCATGGATTATCTCGGCGTTGACGCGCTGGCCTCAAGCGGAGGCGAGGGCGTGATTTGCTGGGCCGGGAAATTGGCCAAGCTCTTTAAAGCTTTCATGAAGGAAAAAGAGCTCTCCGCTCTGCCCAAAACAATCGTCAAGGATGAGGATGTTCCTGTCGACTGGGTTGCCGTTAAAAACAAATTTTTCGTACAGATCCTGATACCGGAAGGCGGCGCGGCCGGTTACAGACTGATGGCGGACCGGGTTACGGCGGAGGGGGAAGACGAGAATCCGGCCTTGCGGCCCAAAGACGCGCAAGTCAAGGACGTGGCCGCAGCCGCGCTTTTTGCCGATAAGTCCGTCGAGCCGGGCCAGGCTTATTGCCAAACCTACAAGCTGTACGTCGGACCGAAAAAGTACTCGATCCTGCGCAATCTCGGTCTGCACCAGGAGGACGTGATGGAGTTCGGCATGTGGTCGCCGGTGTGCAAATTTCTGCTGCTGGTGCTCAACCTGACCTACAGGTTCGTTCCCAATTACGGCGTGGCCATAATTGTGCTCACGATCCTGATCAGGATAATCTTCTGGCCGCTCACCTACAAGAGCACCCAGAGCATGAAGAAGATGCAGGAACTGCAGCCGCTCATGAATGAAGTCAAGGCCAAATACAAGGATAGTCCGCGCAAGATGCAGGAGGAGACCATGGCCCTGTACCGCAGGCACAAGGTCAATCCCGTGAGCGGTTGTCTGCCGATGCTGATCCAGATTCCGGTCTTTATCGCCCTGTTCGTCGTGCTGCGCAGCGCCATTGAACTCAGGTTCGCCCCGTTTCTCTGGATCAATGATTTGAGCACGCCGGAACGGCTCCTTGCGGGCATCCTGCCGCCGCCGCTTGTGCTCAATATTCTGCCCATTTTCATGGCAGCCACCCAGGCCTGGCAGCAGTCCCTCATGCCTGCCACCGATCCGAACCAGCAGAAAATGATGCTCTTCTTCATGCCGATCATGATGCTGGTCATGTTTTACATGATGCCCTCTGCGCTCGTGCTGTACTGGTCTGCCAGCCAGTGCCTGGTCATAGCGCAGCAGTTGCTGCAGAAAAAAAGCGCCCCCCTTGTTGCGCACAAATACAAATAATTTTCAATCAAAGGCGCTTTTTTTTCTCCAGTGAAAATAGCGCTCCAAAATGTTTCCAAAACGTTCGAAGGCGTCAAGGCCCTCGATTCGATTTCCTTCGAGGTCAATGACGGAGAATGTTTTTTTCTTCTGGGCCCTTCCGGCTGCGGCAAAACCACCGCGCTCAGGATCATTGCCGGTTTTTGCAAACCCGATGCCGGAAAAGTGTTTTTCGACAATCAGGTTGCCAACGACGTGGCGCCCCATTTGCGCAATACCGGCATGGTCTTCCAGAATTACGCCTTGTGGCCCCATCTGACCGTCGCTGAAAACATCGCCTTCGGTCTGACCGTGCCGGCCCATCAGGCGTCAAAGGCCGAACGCGAGGCGCGCGTAAGGGAAATGATCGGTTTGCTCCATCTTGACGGCACTGAAACGCGGTTGCCGGGGGAACTTTCGGGCGGGCAGCAACAGCGCGTGGCCCTGGCGCGGTCGCTCGTGGTCAAGCCCGCCTGCCTGTTGTTCGACGAGCCTCTTTCCAACCTCGACGCCAGACTGCGAGCGGAGATGCGCCTGGAAATCAGGAGTCTGCTCCGGAAGCTCGGGATCACCTCGGTTTACGTCACGCACGATCAGATTGAGGCGCTCGTCATGGCCGACCGCTGCGCAATCATGCGTTCGGGCCGCGTCGAGCAGATCGGCGCGCCGCGCGAACTGTACGAGCATCCGGCCGACCGTTTCGTGGCCGATTTCATGGGATACGCCAATCTGTTCGAGGCGAAAGTCGATTTCGCGGATGAGGGAGGATCGCGTCTTTCGACGCCGGCAGGCGCCTGGATCAGCCGGCAACCGGCGGCCCGCGATATCCGGCCCGGCGCGAAGGCGGGTCTGGCGGTCCGTTCCGAAAAAATCCGGCTTGATCTTGCCGCGCGGGAAAAACCGAACTTTTTCACCGGCCGGCTGAAGGAAAAAATCTATCTGGGCGTGAATTTCGAGTGCCGGATCGAGCTTGAAGGAGGACTTCTAGTCACCGCCTCGCAGGGCGGGGACATCGCGGAAAAAACTGAGCCTGGAGAAAATGTATGCGTTTGGATTGATCCGCAGGACGTTGTTGTTCTTCCGCCCGAATAGTTTTGTTTTGACATCCGTGAAATCCGTGCTATCAGTGAAGAGTTTTTGAAAGCCGTAATGTCATGGACATAAAATCGATATTGGCCCAATTCACGCAACGCAATGCCTCTCTGCCGATCCAGTTTATAAAATACTCCATTTGCGGCGGCGCGGCCGTCACGGTCCATATCATTGTGTTTTACCTGTTTTCCTGGCTGGTCATTCCGGCGCTCAAGGAAAACGACATTGTGGTGAGGGTTCTGCATCTTTCCGTGGGCGCGATCAGCGACGCAACCCGGGCGCGGAATGCCGGCATCAACAACTGGCTGGCTTTCATTTTTTCTAATTTCGTGGCGTATCTCCTGAATATCGCCTGGGTGTTCGAGGGCGGCCGCCACAGCCGCTGGTATGAAATCACCGTGTTTTACGCCGTTTCCGCCATAAGCATTGCCGTGGGAACGGCCGTGATGTGGCTTTTGATAAAATATTTCGGCTCAAGCACAACCATCGCGTTTGCCGCGGACCTGGTGGCCGCCGCCGCGATTAATTTCGCGGTGCGCAAATACTACATTTTCAAGGGCTGATCGCCGCATTTTGCAGGTTCCAGCCATGCCCGCTAAAAGAAGCAGAATAATATTGTTTGCGGCCGGTTGTTTTAACTGCTTTCTTTCCGCCCTGGGCATGATGGTGGTTCCGGCCATGGGCGTGGACATTGAAAGGGAATTAAACATCACGCACGCCAGCTTCGGGCTGGCGATCGGCTTTTTTCCGCTCGGCGTCATCGCCGGCTACCTTCCTTTCCTGCTTCTCTCGGGCTCAAAGTGGGTCGACAAGCTGATTAAGGCGGGGCTGGCGGCCCTGGTGGCGGCAAACCTGATTGCGATCATTCCATCTTTCTGGACGATTGCGCTGAGCCGCTTTGTGGTCGGCATGGCCTGGGCAAGCGCGACCATGGCGGCCTCATTGATAACGCTGCGATATTTCGAGCGCGAACAGAACAGTCTTTTCTGCGTTGTCCACGCCTCTTTTCTGGTCGGCTCGGGTCTGGGCATGTATCTGACGCCGCTGGCCGGCATGCTTCTCGGCCGCTGGCAAATGTTTTCCCTGCTGCTCGCCGGCCTCGGCTTTCTTCTGCTGGTTGCCGCATGCGTTTTTCCCGTTGAGCTGAAGTCGGAAAAGCGTTTCTCGATTATCTCGACGTCCTTGAATTGCATTTTCCAAAAGCGGGTGGTTCTGATCATCCTTCTGCTTTCGGTCTACTGCATTGTCGAGACGGACGCGGCCTATGTTTTTTCCGTGTACGCGCAACTGGAGAGGGGCCTGTCTTTGGCGCAGGCCGCGAACATCGTCTCGCTTTTTCTTCTCGGGATCGTGGCCGGAAGGCTGGTTTACGCCTTTTGGCTGCGGTGGAATCCCACCATACGGGGCATCGCCGGCTTGATACTGGCGGGGTGCGCCTTTTTTTTCGCGGCGATGGTGTTTAAGGGATATCCGGCCCTGGCCGGAACCATGCTTATGGCCGGGATTCTTTTCGGTCCGGTTTACCCGCTGAGCATATCCCTGGCGGTCAGCTCGACCGCGGAACACAAGGACGTTATAGTCAGCGCCGGCAATATCGTCATAAATATTTTTTGCCTGGCCGGTCTTTTTGCGGTCGGTTGGATCGGCGACCAGCTCTCGCTCAGGTTCGGGCTGGCGGCGTTTTGTCTTTTGCTCGCCGTTCTGGCTGCGTCAATCGGTTTTGCGGTCCGCTTGCGCAGCTGAGGCGGGCCGGCCCTGAATGCGGATTATCCCCGCGCCACGGTCAGGACCAGCACCTCGCGCGCGCCGGCCTTTTTAAGCGTGCGCGCGCATTCGTTCGCCGTGGCGCCCGTGGTCATCACGTCGTCTATAAGCAGGATGTTTTTGTCTTTCAAGTCCGCGCCTTTGCGCGCGGCAAATTTGTTCCTCACGTTGGCCGCGCGTTCCGGGGCCGTCAAATGCGTTTGCGATTCCGTGGGTTCCGTGCGCGCCAGGCAGGCGGCCACCCGGCGGTTCAAACGGCCGCCGATCTCCTTTGCCAGCAACAGGGACTGATTATAGCTGCGCGTTCTTTCCTTGGCCCTGTGCAGGGGCACATAGGTGATGCAGTCGAGGTTGTCGGCGTTATAGTTCTGCCTCAGGCAGGCGTAAAGGAGGCTCCCCAGGTCATGCGCCAGCCAGACGGCCGCGCCGTATTTGAAATCAAGGATCATTTCCTTCAGAAGGCCGGTGTAGGCGCAGGCTGAGCGGGCGCAGTCGAAATATGGCCTTTGCCGGACGCACGCCGCGCAGGAATAAACCTCGGGCACCGAACCGGCCACCGGGTCGCCGCAAAGCGCGCAATAAGGCGGCTGCACCGTTTTGATCCCGGCCAGGCAATCCCAGCATAAATATAAAAATCCGTCGCCCGCTTTTTTCCCGCATCCGGCGCAGAAGCGGGGAAAGATTATGTCGAGCAATGAATGAAAAGTCATCAGGCGCATTATTCCGGAAAGGTCCTCGGACGCGCAAGAAAAAAAAGTAACCGCCGCATTTGTCATTGCATATCTGCCGGCATATTGTGTATATTCCCCCTGTCGCTTAAAACACGGGAACCATTGCCATGAGTTTTGATTCGAATTTAAAAGACAATTTTACTTTGATGGACAACCGGAGAGGCCCGCAATATCTGAAAGCATTGTTGCTTTTGCTCGGCATCGTTGCGGTTGCCGCGATTGTCTTCTATGCCCGTTTTTACCGTAAGCCGCATGCAAAAACCGACTCCTCCTGTTTTGCCAAAAAACCGGCCGCCAGCGCCAAAGCTGATCAGCGCGCCGTCGCAGCCGTCAAAATGCTGGTTGCCAGCAACGATGTCGGCCTCGCCCGGCAAAAATGTTATGAGTTGCTCCAAAATACAACCAACGCCGCGGCAGTGAAGGAAACGGAGCAGATTCTCGGCCAGCTCAATATCAGCCTTTTGCTGTCACCGGCGCTCATGCCGGAAAAAATCGAGTATGTCGTCCAGCCCGGCGACACCCTGGAACGGCTGGCCAAAAAACACGGCACCACCGTGGAAGCGATCCAGAAAGGCAATTCGCTTCGCGGCAAAATGATTCATCCCGGCGACCGTTTGCGCATCTTCAACGTCAAACTGGCGATCTTCGTCAGTAAAAGCCGGAACGACCTGCTTCTTAAAGCCAACGATCTTTTCTTTAAACGCTACGGGGTGGGCACCGGCAAATTCGGCACAACCCCGGCCGGCGTCTTCGTGATCGCCGATAAGATCGCCGAGCCGCCCTGGTGGCGGCCGGACGGAAAAATGGTTCCCTTTGGCGACAAGGAAAACGTGCTCGGCACGCGCTGGATGTCCATTTCCGCAACCGGAACAACGCCCAAGGTGCGCGGCTACGGCATTCACGGAACCTGGGAGCCGGAAACAATAGGCAAACAGGCCAGCGCCGGCTGCATCCGGCTTGTCAATGCGGACGTCGAGGAATTGTTCCTGATCGTGCCCGTCGGAACGCCGGTGACGATCGCGGAATGAACAATACATAGTGAAGCGCCGTTCGTATGATTCGGAACGAGATGCGCTTCACGGACGGCATGTAATTACAACAAGGAACAGCATCATGGCCGAAAAAAAGACCAAGACCGAAGAAACCAAGGATAACGCCAAAGAAGGCAGGAAGTCCTCCGCCATTCTCGACAGCGTGTTGGCGCAGATTCAAAAGGAGTTCGGCGACGGCGCCATCATGCGTCTGGGCGATGCCGGCGCCAGGGTCGTGGTGCCCACCATTTCAACCGGCTCGTTTTCGCTTGACCTGGCATTGGGGGTCGGCGGCCTGCCGCGCGGCCGGGTGACTGAAATTTTCGGACCGGAGTCCTCCGGCAAAACCACCCTGGCCCTGCATGTGATCGCCAATGCCCAGAAGAGCGGCGGCATTGCCGCGTTTATCGACGCCGAGCACGCCATGGATCCGCTCTATGCCAAAAAAATAGGGGTCAACATTGACGATCTGCTCGTTTCCCAGCCTTCATCCGGCGAGGAGGCGCTGACGATCGCGGAAACACTTATCCGCAGCAACGCCATGGACGTGGTGGTCATTGACTCCGTGGCAGCCCTCACGCCCAAGGCTGAAATCGAGGGTGAAATGGGCGACCCTCAGATGGGACTGCAGGCGCGGCTGATGTCCCAGGCCCTGCGCAAACTTACCGCGGTCATCTCCACTTCCAAAACCTGCTGCATTTTCACCAACCAGTTGCGCGAAAAAATCGGCGTCATGTTCGGCAACCCCGAGACGACCCCCGGCGGCAAGGCCCTTAAATTTTACGCCTCCGTCCGCCTCGACATCCGTAAAATCGGATTCCTGAAGGATTCCACGGGAAAAATTTTCGGCAACCGCACCAGGGTCAAGGTGGTCAAAAACAAGATGGCGCCGCCTTTCCTGGAGGCCGAATTCGACATTCTTTACTCCGAGGGCATTTCCTGGGCCGGCTCCATTGTCGACGCCGCCTTGCAATACAACATCCTTGAGAAACGAGGGTCGTGGCTTTCATTGAGCGGCGAACAGGTCGGCCAGGGCCGCGAGGCCGCCGTCGAGGCCGTCAAGGGCAATCCTGACATGCAGAAAAAACTTATGGACGCCGTTACCGAAAAACTGAAGGCAACGCCGCTGTGATTTACTCATAAATGGTAGGGCCGGACTGCCAGTCCGGCCGCTCTGTTCCGGCGGGACAAGGCTGTCCCGCCCTACTTTCCAAAACCCATGCGCTCTTTAACCGCCAACGAATTGAGAATGCTCTTCCTTGATTTTTTCAAGGGCAGGGGCCATGCCCTTGTTTCCGGCAGTTCGCTCATTCCCCAGAACGATCCGACCGTGCTCTTTACCACGGCCGGCATGCATCCCCTGGTGCCCTATCTGCTGGGCGAGCCGCACCCGGCCGGCAAACGGCTGTGCGACGTCCAGAAATGCATCCGCACCGGCGACATTGATTCCGTGGGAGACCCTTCCCACCTGACATTCTTTGAAATGCTCGGCAACTGGTCGCTGGGAGATTACTTCAAGGAGGAGGCCATTGCCTGGTCGTTCGAATTCCTTGCCTCCGAAAACGGCCTGGCCTTCAGGCCGGAACAGATATTCATCACCGTCTTTGGCGGCAATGAGTCCGTGCCGGCCGACGGCGTTTCGGCCGATATCTGGAAAAAGATGGGAATTGCCGAGGCGCATATATTTTTTCTGCCGGTCGAGGACAACTGGTGGGGACCGGCCGGCAAAACCGGCCCGTGCGGTCCGGATACGGAAATGTTCGTCGATACCGGCAAGCCGGCCTGTTCGCAGGAATGCCGGCCCGGGTGCCGGTGCGGTAAATATTTTGAAATCTGGAACGACGTCTTTATGCAGTACAACAAACAGCCGGACGGCTCTTTTGTCCCGCTGAAACAACACAACGTGGACACCGGCATGGGCGTCGAGCGCACCATTGCCATGCTGCAGGGCAAACAATCGGTTTATGAGACCGAATTGTTCGCGCCGGTCATGGAAACAATTTTCTCATTATCCGGCCACCGGCCTGACGAAAACGAGGATTTTCTCAGGGCGTTCCGGATCATCGCCGACCATCTGCGCAGTTCCGTCTTCATAATAGGCGACGAACACGGCATCATGCCATCCAATCTGGGCCAGGGCTATGTCTTGCGCCGCCTGATCCGCCGGGCGGTGCGCCACGCCAAGCGGCTCGGCCTTAAACCCGGGTTTGCCGGCCAGATCGCCGAAAGTATTATCGGCAGTTACGGAAAAAATTATCCGGAGCTTGGGCAAAACCGCGAAAAAATCGTCCGCGAGCTTGCCGCAGAGGAGGAAAAATTCGAGAAGACCCTCGACCAGGGATTGCAGGAGCTTGAAAAGATTTTATTGAAAATGAAGGAACACAACCAGAATGCCCTGGCCGGACGCCTGGCATTCCGGCTTTACGACACTTACGGCTTCCCGCTCGAATTCACCGAGGAAATCTGCGTTGAACAGGGAATCAAAATCGACAGGGAAGGCTTTGACAAGGCCTTTGCCAAGCACCAGGAAATCTCGAAGCAGGGCGCCGACAAGGTTTTCAAGGGCGGCCTGGCCGACAGCTCCGAGGCCACCACGAGGCTGCATACGGCCACGCATTTGCTGCACCGCGCCTTGCAGGTAGTGCTTGGGGCTCACGTTAAGCAAAAAGGCTCGAACATCACGGCCGAAAGACTGCGGTTCGATTTTGCGCACAATGCCAAAATGACGCCTGAGGAAATCGTGAAAACTGAAAACCTGGTCAACGAAGCAATTGAAAAAAAACTGCCGATTGCCATGGAGATCATGACCCTGGAAGATGCGCAGAAAGCGCAGGCCACCGCGCTCTTTACCGGGAAATACGGAGAGCAGGTAAAGGTGTTTTCAATCGGCGATTTTTCAAAGGAAGTCTGCGGCGGACCGCATATGAAAAATACCGGCGAACTCGGTAAATTCAAAATCGTCAAGGAAGAGGCTTCCAGCGCCGGCGTGCGCCGCATCCGCGCCGTTCTGGAGCCGATCGGCAAATGAGGAAAATATGAAGAAATTGATGATTGCGAGCGCAGTTATTCTGTCCCTGACATTTATGCTGGCCGCGGAAAACAAAATTGAAACAATCAAGTTGCCGCCGCCGCAGATGGATAAGGGCAAACCTCTCATGCAGGCGCTGAAAAACAGGCAATCTCAACGTAATTTCGGGGCTGACAAATTGTCGTTGCAGGAACTGGGCAACCTGCTTTGGGCGGCCTGCGGAGTCAACCGGCCTGAGAACGGCAAACGCACGGCGCCGACCGCCTGCAACTGGCAGGAGATCGATGTTTATGTAGCTTTACCCGAAGGCCTCTATCTCTACGATGCCAAGGCCCATGCCCTTGTTCCGGCGCTCAATGAGGACGTGCGGACTTTTGCCGGAAAACAGAAATTTGTCCAGACCGCTCCGGCGGTGTTCATCTATGTGGCCGACTTTGACAAGATGAGCAATGCTTCCGAAGAGAACCGGAAGTTTTATTCGGCAACCGATACCGGCTTCATAAGCCAGAACGTTTATCTATATTGCTCCTCGGAAGGCCTGGTCACGGTCGTGATCGGCATGGTGGATAAACCCGTGCTTGCGCAGAAAATGAAATTAAAGCCGAGCCAACACGTCATTCTGACCCAGCCGGTGGGTTTGATGGCGAAATGACTGACTTTACTTCGCGCGCCGACGTCAGGAGGCGTTGAAACCGAAAAGACGCAGTTTGGCTTTTAATAGACCATCCAGACCGGACAAGTCTTGCGGATACACGGAAATCAGGCGTTTTTCCTCCTGCTGATAGAGCATTTGCTTCTTATACATGCTCATCTTATACTGCGGCGTGTCCAATCCCCAATATTCTATGTACACGTCCAATTCCGGCAGATAAAAATCTGGCCGTATTTGAAACTCCGCGATGATACGAAACTTGGCGTCATACCGGTAGGCAAGGCCGTGCGCCGTGAGCCAGTCGGCAATACGCCGTTCTCCATCAGACTGCACCACGGTGCCGTCCCGCGCTTCGATCGTCTTGTTGATCTCAACCTGCGTCTCAAAGTTGCGCCGTTCCAGGAACACCTCGTCGAAACAACGGTCGCAGAAAATACGCTGAAACATCTGCTGTGAACGCGCATATTCTTCCGCCGTAACCAGCGCGTTACAGCGCTGACAATGCCGCTCGGCGGCCGATGCGGTAATACTTACAGCCTCTTCAATGAATTGTGCCGCGCTGGTGGCATCGCGTTGGATATAGTCTTTTTCCGCTGGATTGTGCGCCATGTCCTGAAGGTCGTGGAGACACCCTCTGGCCGCCGCGCCGTAAGCTTTCAGCGCCTTGATCGCATATTGACGGGTTTGCCGGTGCGGATCGCTCCGCGCCACGGGCGCCAAGGCGGCCACCGCTGCCGCTTGATCCACCCCCATCCAGGCCAGTTTGCCCAGAGCCGAGGCCGCCAGCCTGCGCACATTCGCGGATGATGAACCCAGCATTTGAAGCAATTCCCCGAATGCTGCAACTTCGCCCTGGCAGCCGATCGCAACCGCGCGCTCCGAAAGCCGTTTTTCAAGCTGCCTGTCCATCGGGTTCTTCATCATTATCCTTCTTTTCAGCGTTTATGAGCGTAAGCGAAGTCAGCCATGACCAGCGCATCCAGCGCCACCATGGTAGTGTGCAGATAAAGGCCCTGTTCGACATAATCGCCCATGGCAGCGCGCTGCTGTTCATACTCGCCCCATGACCCGTTGGCATTTTGCGATTCAAGAAGGAATTTTATGCCGTCGCGATAAACCGGCAGATCGGTCATTTTCAAATAGACGGCGCACAAGATGAATTCGGCCAGCAAGTCAAGGTCGCGCCGTTCAATGCACCACGGTATAAGTTGCTCCATGATTCCGCGCAAATAGGCCTTGTCCGCCGGAGAAAAGAAATCGGCGTTAAGATCCTCGCCGAATTTATACGGCACAAAAACCTCATGAGTCAGATTATAGGCTTCCATGAGATTTTCCTGGTACCATTCCGCCGGTTTGCGTGAAGCAATCAAGCCGGTTTTGAAGGCGCTTTCCAGCGGGAACGGTTCCTTGAGTGAAAAATGCTGATAATACCAGTGAAAAGCCATGCGCTGGTCGACCCCCCGGCTTGGCATGTGAGCGTTCAGCCGCGGCAGGACCTCGTTAATTTTTGTTCTGTAAAATTTCGTGTCCAAACCGAAGCGTTCCATGAGGTATGCCACGCGCAAATAGGATGTGGCATCCTGCTTGAATTCAAGATCGTTGATGGTCAGCATGTCGTGATAATTGGTCTGACCGGTTACAAGCGTAAGCGCTTTGACGCGGTTCAAAATATTTGTTTTATCTTCCGGGGCGGCCACGCTATAGAGCCGGAAATAAGTGTCCAGGATTTCCGCCAGTTTCTTTTTGCCCTTGACCCCGTGCGCGCGCAGTTCGATCGGGTCCACGTTCAGCCGGTCGAGCCATTGCCGCGCTTTTTTGACCGCCTGTTCGTAACGCGGGCGAAGATAGGGGATCGACAAAATTAGATTTGTATTGTCCGGATTTGTAGCCGGGGGCGTCGACCCCGGATCCGCATTCACCTGCGCCACCCCCCCCGCAGCCAGCCATAATGAAACAGTCAAATAAATAACTAACTTGTTCATGATCAAGACCGTTCCTTTTGTTTAACGCATTGCATTTTTATCCTGATTTGGCGCAAATGAAAACTCAAAAATCGCGCATCAAAGCATAAATGTTGCATTGACTGCCGAATTATCCTATCATTCTGGCAAATTTCCTGATGTTTTCGCAACAGGGAGCGGCAATGAAAGGAAAAAAAGCATGAGAAATGGAATATTGTTGGGTGTGTTGGGTCTTTGGCTGGCGGCAATGTGCGCGGGGGCGCAGGAAACATCGTCAAAACGCGTACTGGCCGAAGAGCTTCTGAACCTGATGAATACGCGGGAAAGCATTGAAAAAACATTTACCATGGTCAAACAAATGATGCCTGGCCAGCTTGCAAAGGCCGGTCAGGCCGCCGGACAGACGAATATGCCGGCCAATGCCTCGGCCCAGGTCGAAAAAATGGTGGACACGATTTCCCGGGAATTCAGTTGGGACAAAATGAAGGAGGACTACATCACGCTCTATGCCGATACTTTTACGGAAGAGGAACTAAAGGGTATAATCGCCTTCTATAAATCGCCGGCCGGCCAGGCCTTCGTCCAAAAGCAGCCCGAATTGATGAAACGCTCAATGGAATTGAGCCAGAAAATGATGCTTAAACTTATGCCGGCCATGCAGGCTGCGGCCGTTAAGCCGGAAGAAGCCGTTCCCGGCGCGGCTCCACAGCAGAAATCAGGCAAGTAACGCGGGGTTGCTATTGCTGCGGAATAAAAAGTTTCTGGCCTTTGCGCAGGGTGTAAGGCTTTTTGAGATCGTTGGCCTCGACAATCGCGCTAAGTTTCACCTTGTAGGCTGAGGCAATCGCCGAGAGGGTTTCGTTCTCCTTGACAATATGCTCGTAACCAGTCGTGGAAGTAGTTGAAGGCGAAACGGCTTTTGGCGCAACTTTTTTCGAGTTGGTCGTACCGCTCGCGGCGGCCGGCGTACCACTCATCATCTTGGCGACATTGGCCGAAATTTGTTCAACGATTTCCTTCCGGTCGCTGGACCGGGCCGCGTCCAATGCCGAGACGCGGCGTTCCAATTCATCTAGCCTGACCCTGCTGCCTTCATCTCCCCCCCTGGCGCGCAGTTGCTGGATTTCGCTCAGGATTTGCTTTTGCTCTATTTCCATGGTTTCCAGACGGCTCTGGCAGCGGTTGATATCCTCGCGTAAAACGAGAGCGTCTTCCCTTTCCTGGGTGGCGGCGGAACTTGAGCCTTCATAGGTTGCGCAGCCGGAAAGGAACAGAACAAATGCGCCGGCCAGACAGACAAATATAATCAAGTGTTTCATTACCTGATCATTGAAATAAATCTGCGCGGAAAAGCAAGCATGAAATGTCATTCCTGAAAATTGCGCTTGCCCGTGCAATTTTCAGGTTATATAACTTGAACGAATTGAAATGAATAACCGTCTTATTGCATCTTGTTTGCCTTCATCCGGTCAAACGACCCCGCGTTTCAGCGCTCCGGATGCTGCGGCAAGTTATCTTTCAGACGAATCGCGCCTGCCGGGCGCCGCAGAAAAAATATTTTTCCCGCAGTCGGAGGGCGATCTCGCCGCCATTTTACTCGCGGCCCGGTCCGAAAAAAAGACGGTTACCGTCTCCGGCGGCCGCACCGGCATCACGGGCGGCGCCGTTCCGCAAGGCGGCTGGCTTGTCTCAACCGAAAAAATGAATCTTGTCCTGGGGCTGAGGTTCGACGAGCAACGTGGTTGCTTTTTTCTGCGCTGCCAGCCGGGACTGACGCTCGAGGCCTTGAACAAGATGATCGAGAAAAAAGATTTCGGTTCCGAAAACAATTGGACACAGGAAGCAAAAGCGGCGCTGGAATTGTTCAAGAAATCCGGCAAATGGCGCTTTGCGCCGGACCCGACCGAGGCTTCGGCCACCATCGGCGGCATGATCGCCTGCAACGCCTCGGGAGCGCGCACATTGCATTACGGGCCAACCCGCAACCACGTTTCTGCCCTCAGGGTGGTCTTGGCCGACGGCAGCGTCCTGAACATCAAACGCGGCGAATATTTTGCAGATACCAAAGGCGCTTGTATAACTGGTCAACAAGATGATGGTGGCCCGGCCGCTCCGCGGGCGGGCAGCCTGCCCGAGCTTGGCCAGGGATCCGTCGCGACAGAGCGCGACGGCCACCTCATAACTGACACATTACGCGCTTGTGTTAATGGCACTTGCGCCACTGGTGCTTTTCAACTGGTTTTGCCGAACGGAGAAGAACGCGACGGAAAAATTCCTTCTTACAAAATGCCTGTTGTCAAGAATGCCGCGGGCTATTTTTCCAAGCCGGGCATGGACTTGCTTGACCTGTTTATCGGCTCAGAAGGGACGCTGGGCATTGTGACTGAAATCGAACTGGCGCTTGTCCGTCCGCCGGCTGAAATTTTAGGCGTTATTGCTTTTTTTCCATCGGAAGAGAACGCGCTTGATTTTGTGCGCGCGGCCCGGCGGGAAAATCTTGGTAGGGCCGGACAGCCTTGTCCGGCCGGATCTGACGGCGGGACAGGCGGTCCCGCCCTGCCCAATAAAAACTTAAGCGAAAAGCCCCTCGCCCTGGAATATTTCGATTTTCAGGCGCTCAACCTGTTGCGCGACCAGAAGCTCAAACTTGGCGCCGCATCTGAAATCCCGGCCCTGCCGGAAACTGCGCATACGGCCATCTATATCGAATTGCCGACCACTGAGGGAAGCCTCGAAAAAACGGCCGAGGAACTTATGGCGTTGCTGGAAGCCTGCGGCAGCAGCGCGGACACGGCCTGGACCGCGATTTCGCCGGAGGAAACCGAAAAACTCAAGAAATTCCGGCATGCCCTGCCGGAAACTATCAACCAGCGCATCGGCGAACGCGCGGCAAAATGTCCGGGCCTGACCAAACTGGGCACGGACTTTGCGGTGCCGGACAATCTGCTCAACGATCTCTTTGCGCTCTACCGTCAGACGTTGGGAAAAACTTCGCTTGACTATGTCATTTTCGGCCATATCGGCAACAATCACGTGCATGTCAATATCCTGCCGAAAAATCTTGACGAGTACGGGCGCGGCAAGGAAATTTATCTGCAGTTGGCGCAAGCAATAGTCAAATGGGGCGGAACGGTTTCCGCCGAACACGGCATCGGCAAAATAAAACGGAAATTCCTTGAATTAATGTACGGCAGCAAAGGCATCGAGGAAATGCGCGCCGTCAAAAGAGTGTTTGATCCGGAGGGAAAGATAAATCCCGGGAATATGTTTTGAACCAGGTCATTGCGGATTAATTTGACGTGTTATCTTTTTGCATTGTGCAGCATTTTTGCTAAATTACGCAATTCAACAATCAAATAAGAGGAAAAAAACCGTGACCCCTAGAGAAGTAGTGCGCCGGACCATTCGTTTTGAAGGAGCAGACCGCCTGCCTTATGCCCTGGCCCCGGATTACGGCTCGGATTTTGCCGGAGTCGGAATGTCCCCCTCTCCCGATCAAAGACCAAAAAAAGGACTGGATGACTGGGGGTGCCTCTGGGATAACATCGGCGTATCAAACCTGGGGGAAGTAAAGGAATTTCCCTTAAAAGACTGGAACGATTGGAACAAGTTAAAGATACCGGCTATCCGCGATGCGGCCAGATGGAAAGACCTTGAAGGAGCGCGTGAACGCGCCGGCGACAAGTTCCTTCTGGCCGGAGGAATTTCCTTGTATGAGCGGGTTCACTTTCTCCGCGGACTGGAAAACACATGGGCGGATACATTGGTTGCCCCCGATGAACTCGGGCGGTTGATTGACGTCTTGGTTGATATGAATCTATATGCCATAGGCCGCTATGCCGAAGCCGGCGCTGACGGTTACATGTTCTGTGACGACTGGGGACTGCAAAACCGGCTCATGATCTCGCCGGAATCGTGGCGGTCGATTTGGAAACCAAAATATGCCCGTGTTTACAAGGCGGCGCATGAAGCGGGGCTGCTCACCTTCCTGCACAGTTGCGGATATATCGTCGATATTCTCGACGACCTGATTGAGGCGGGGCTGGATGTCATTCAGATGGACCAGCAGGAGAATATGGGGCTGGATTTTCTCGGCAGCAGATTCGGGGGACGCATAACTTTCTGGTGTCCGGTTGACATACAAAACACGATGGCGCGCGGCTCCGCGCAGGAAATCCGCGACTACTGCCGCAAAATGGTTGCAACGCTGGGCCGGCCCAAGGGCGGATTTATCGCCCAATGGTATTCCGACCCGGTTGGCGCCGGACACAGTCAGGAGGCAGTCAGGGCCATGTGCGGGGAGTTTCTAAAAATCAGCCGGGAACACGGCAAAAATTATCATTCAAAAAACCAATGAAAGGAGAAAATATGACCGATACACTTAAGGGAAACATGCTGATCGCCCAGAGCGGCGGTCCCTCGATGGTCATCAACCAGAGCCTGACGGGAGCCGTTCTCGAGGCAAAGAAACACAAGCAGATAAAGAACATCTACGGCTCATTGCACGGCATCAAGGGCGTGCTTGAGGAAAAAATGATCGACCTGCGCAAGGAGAGCAATGCCGTTCTCGATGCCGTGGCCCATACTCCGTCTTCGGCCCTGGGAAGCGTCCGCAAGAAACCCACGCCTGAGGAATGCGGCAAAATTTTCGCGACCCTGCGGAAATACGACGTTCGTTATTTCTTCTATATCGGCGGCAATGACTCGGCCGAGACGGTCAACATCATTTCCGAGGAAAGCCGCAAGGATAATTATGACCTGCATTGCTTCCATATCCCCAAAACGATCGACAACGACCTGCTCGAAAACGACCATACGCCCGGCTACGGCAGCGCCGCCAGGTTCGTGGCCTGCGCCGTGATGGGCGATAACCTCGACAACCTGGCCCTCAAAGGCGTCAAAATCGACGTTGTCATGGGCCGGCATGCCGGATTTCTGACCGCGGCCTCGGCCCTGGCGAGAGTTCATCCGGACGACGGTCCGCACCTGATTTATGTCCCCGAACGTCCGTTTTCCATGGAAAAATTCTGCGAGGACGTTAAAAACGTTTATGACCGGCTCGGACGGTGCATTGTGACGGTGTCGGAAGGCATCGCGGACGAATATGGGATCGCCATCGCCACCAAATTCATCAAGGAAACCGATTCGCACGGCAACGTCCAGCTCAGCGGCACCGGCGCCCTGGGCGACCTGCTTGCCAATGAGGTAAAGACAAAATTGCAGATCAGTCGCGTGCGCGCCGACACATTCGGATATTTGCAGCGCTCCTTCCCTGGCATCGCCTCGCGGACCGACGCCAAAGAGGCGCGGGCGGTCGGGATTGAGGCGGTTAAAATGGCGGCTGGCGGAGAGCCGCAGGGGTCCATCGCCATCCGCCGCAAGCCCGGCAAAAAATACCAGGTGTATTTCGAACACGTCCCGCTTCAGAGCGTGGCCAAAAACACGCGCCATATGCCCGATGAATTCATCAACAGCGCCGGGAACAACGTCAGCGAGGCGTTCCTGAAATATGCAATGCCGCTGGTCGGCGATTTGCCGAAAATAGGCCGTCTTAAGGGCGCGGCTGTCAGGAAGCAGTAAGTATAACCAGGTATAAAAAAGCAAACGTTCAACGTTTTTTAATTTTGAACGTTGAATGTTGAGCGTTTCCGGCTCTATCTCAGCCTGAACACGATCCGGCCCTTGGTGAGGTCGTAGGGGGAAATTTCCAGGGTGACCTTGTCGCCCGTGGAAATCTTGATGAAATTTTTGCGCATCTTTCCGGAAATGTGCGCGAGAATCTCGCTGCCGTTTTGCAGCCTGACGCGGTACATGGTCGCCGGCAAAACTTTGGTAACCACTCCGTCTACGCGAATGGACGCTTCTTTAATCTGATTGTCTTCCGTCATGACATGCCATTTATTGAATGCGGGGGGAATTATTACCGCGACCGCGCCGCTTTGACAAGTCTTTTCGGCGGTCATCGCAATCCGTCCGGCCGAACGCCCTTGACATCGCCGCTGCGCGCCGACATAATTCCTGGAAAGGCTGGAGAAATTTTGCATGGATTTAGTAGTCAAACTTATCGCGCTTTTCTTTGCCGTGGTGATCCATGAGGTGGCGCACGGCTACGTTGCGCTGCTGCTGGGCGATCCGACGGCCAAGCGGGCGCACCGCCTCACGCTTAACCCCCTTGTGCACATCGACCTCTTCGGTTCCATAATCCTGCCGCTCGCGCTTATTTTCGCCCACAGCCCCGTTTTGCTCGGCTGGGCCAGGCCCGTGCCGTTCAATCCGGCCTATTTCCGCGATCCGAAGCGCGGCATTATGCTGGTCGGGGCTGCCGGCCCGGCCATGAATTTCATCGGGGCCCTGGCTGCGGCGGCCCTCTTCCGCCTCATAGGCCCCTTTTCACAATTGCTCGCAATTTTTCTGATATCCTTCTGCGCCACGAATTTGATCCTGGGAATTTTCAACCTCATCCCCATTCCTCCGCTGGACGGCTCCAGGATCGTGATGGGCTTTTTGCCTCGTGACCTGGCTGTGCCGTATCTTCAGATGGAACGCTTCGGTTTTATCCTGATTTTTATCCTGCTGTACCTGGGGGCGTTCGATTATATCGTCGGTCCCATTTATCACCTTTTGCTCACATGGCTTTTGGCGCCGGGGTAGGCAAACATGTTTGAGATCGAATCATATCTTGCCGAAAAAAGCGCCCTGATCGACAGGGCCCTGCGTAAAAACCTGCCGCCGGCTGGTGCGCGGCCGGCCGTTTTACACCGCGCCATGCGCTACAGCGTGCTCGCCGGAGGAAAACGCCTCAGGCCGATTCTCTGCCTGGCCGCCGCAAAGGCTGTCGGCGGCAGGGAAGAAGCAGCCTTGCTGCCGGCTCTGGCCGTGGAAATATTGCACACTTATACCCTGATCCACGACGACCTGCCCTGCATGGATAACGACGATTTGCGCCGGGGCAAACCAACCTGCCACGTTGTTTTCGGCGAGGCCAACGCCCTGTTGGCCGGCGACGCCCTGCTGACCCTCGCCTTTGAATGGCTGGCGGGGTGGCTTGGAACGGATAATTTAATCATGGAACTTGCCCGGGCTGCCGGCAGCCTGGGGGTTATCGGCGGACAGGCCGAGGACCTGGCCGCAGAGGGGAAAAAGCCGGACAAGGCCAAAGTGGAATTCATACATCTGCATAAAACGGCCGTTCTGATCAAAGCTGCGGTCCGAATTGGCGCAATGTGCGGGGGAGCGGGCAAGAGGCAGATATCCGCGTTAAGCGTCTACGGCACAAAAGCCGGCCTGGCTTTTCAAATAGCCGACGACGTTTTGAACGAAACCTCCTCGCCGGAACAATTGGGCAAAGCCGCCGGCTCGGACCGCGCGCGCGGTAAAATGACCTATGTGGCCGTGCATGGTCTTGAAAAGGCCAAGGCAATGGCGGAAAAACTGGCGGCCGAGGCGAAGAAAGAACTCGAAAAGATAAGCGGGAATGTCGAACCGCTGGCGGAACTGGTGGATTATATTGTGGCGAGGAAATTGTAGCGGTCTTTTGGAAGGGTAGGGCAACGGCATCCCTGCCGTGCTGACCATATGAATAAAATTTTACAAATTTATGGCGCGCTGACAGAGAATAAACGGCTGCGTTTCATCGCCGGCGTGGTTTTGGGGCTTCTCATCTGGACATTTTCATCCAAGGCCATCAGCGACGCGGTTGTTTTCGGAGCGTTTTTATTTGCCCTTTTTCACACTGAAAGGGGATTGCCGGCATGGAAACAGCCGGCAGGAATCGCCTTTATCCTGTTGGCGCTTCACCACCTGCTGATGCTTCCGTTTTCAACGTCGCCGGAAATGTCCATACATGACACTACCGGTCTTCTGGAAATCCTGGCCGGCGCCTTTGCGATCCCGGTCATATTCAATGACAGGCAAAAAATCGGCAACGCCCTTTTTTACAGCGCGGCGGCCATAACCCTGACCCTGGGCTATGACCTGGCACGGATGAGCTGGTTTCTCGGAGCGAATATCCTGGCAAAGGCCCATTCTTTCCGGCCCTTTATCATGAACCATTCCAACGTGGCCAGCATGATGGCCGGCCTTTCGTTTTTTGTTTTTCCGTGCTTCATCCGCCAGTGGCGGCATTCGTTCTGGAAAATTGCCGGTTGCCTGCTTGGAATGCTGATTTGTCTGTCATATCTGATCATCGCGGCTTCGCGCGGACCGCAGATCGCCTTTGCTCTTTCCGCCGCCTGCGCCGGTTTGCTCCTGCCGGGCTGGCGGAAGAAGGTAATCTGGTTGTTGGCCGTGATTATTTTCGGCTCAATTGTTTTTGCCGGCATCGAGCATATCAACCCGCGCTTTGCCGAGAAGAGCACCATGAAAAATTTCAGCGAACGTGACAAGGTCTGGGCGCACACCTGGCAGCTTGTCAAGGAGCGGCCGTTTTTCGGCCATGGTTACGGCAAACGCAATTTTGAAATGAACTATTACGCCAGCCGGCCGCCGCAGGCAAAATTTCATTTCCCGCACTGCCATCAATACTGGCTCAAACTGCTCTTCGAGTACGGCTGGACCGGCCTCGCTCTTTACGCGGCTGCCTGGTTATTGTTGGCCGCCGGTCTGTTGCGCCGTATTTTTCAGGAAAAAGATTTGGACGAACGCCTTTTGCCCGGCGTAATCGCCCTGATGTTGCTGTTTATCCATCTTTACGGCCTGGGCGATTATCCGGATAACATAGTGCAGACCGCCCAGATCTGGCTTGTCCCCGTTGCCCTGGCGGTGATGAAATTTAAATGAGAACGATAAAATTCTCCGACCTTGCCGTAATCCTCGCCCTTTTTATTCTTTTGGCGATTCCCTTTCTGCTTCGCCCGGCGCGGGAGGCTGCCGTAAAAGACGCGGCCGCGCTGGTGATCGTCAGCCCGCATAATGAGGCGGTCCAGTGCGAATTCGAACGCGCCTTCCGGCGCTGGCATGTCGGGAATTACCGGCAGGACGTTTCTTTTGACTGGCGCAATATCGGCGGCACGACCGAGGTAGCGCGCTACCTGGACAGTTCTTTCCAAGCGGCCGACCGGGCCGGCCTGGAGGGAATCGGCATCGACCTTTTTTTCGGCGGCGGACAATATGATCATGCCCTGCAGGCGAAAAAGGGGCATATCGTCCCATGCGGGTTGAAAGAACGCCATCCGGAATGGCTGAAGCCGGAAATAATTCCGGATGAATTTTCCGGGGAGATGTTTTATGACAAGGATGACCGCTGGTACGGGTGCTGCCTGAGCAGTTTCGGCATTTGTTATAATGAGGATTTTTTCGGGCAGACATGCGTCGCCCGGAGGTCGACGTCCACCCCCTGCGGTGAGGTGGACCGCGAGCTCCGCGCGCGGTCAGTTTCAATTGAACCCCCACGTCAATGGAGCGACCTGGCGGATTTCCGGATGTTCAAACGCATCGCCCTGGCCGACCCCACCAAGAGCGGCTCGATCAACAAGGCCTTTGAAATGCTGATCCAGCAGCAGATGTTTGCCGAAATCGAGGCGCGCGGAAAAACAGCGCAAACCGCATTGCCTGAAGATTTGGCCGCGGGCTGGCGCCGAGGCTTGAACCTTATCCGCATGATCGGCGCAAACGCCAGATATTTCACCGATTCGGCGGGCAAGGTCACGGTCGACGTTGCCCAGGGCAATGCCGCGGCCGGCATGTGCATAGATTTTTACGGCCGCTTTGAGAGCGAAACCGTGGAACGCAACGAAGGCTCGGGCCGCATGAAATATGTTGCGCCCGCGGGCGGAACTTCGATTTCGGTCGATCCGATCAGCATGCTCAGGGGAGCGCCCAACCGTCTGATGGCGGAACGCTTCATCGATTTTTGCCTGAGTCCGGAAGGACAGTTCCTCTGGAATGCGCGCGTGGGCTGCCCGGGCGGTCCGCTCCGTTACGCCCTGCGCCGCCTGCCGGTGCGGCGCGATTTGTATGAGCCGCAGTATCTGAAAAATATGTCCGACCCGCAGGCGCTGCCTTATGAAAATACCAGATTTGTTTATCATGCCGAATGGACCGGCCCGCTTTTTAATGTAATCCGCGTCATCGTCAAGGCAATGTGCATCGATCCGCAGGAGGAATTGCAGGATGCGTGGCGGGCGATTAATCAGGCCGGCGGTCCCGGCAAATGCCAGCAGGCTTTCGCTGTTTTCTCAACTCTGCCGCCGGAAGCGGAATATCCGGCGGCGCATGCCAAAACCTCCGCCCTCATAACCAGCAAACTGGATGAAGGCAGACTGTTGCGCCAATGGACGGTATTTTTCAGGGGGCAATACCGCAAAGCGGCGGAATCGGCCGAAAAAGAAGGCGGAAGCGGCATCCAACTTCGCCAAGGCTACGATGGACAAGAAGGCACATAGGCACAAAGTCAGGTCATGAAACAAAGCCATGCCGTTATAATCGCGATTTGCGCGACGTTTTTTTTCGCCATGTTTTTTTTCTGGCCCCTGGCCCTGGTGTTGCGCAACGCGGTCCTGTTTGACGGCCGCTTCACCTTCTCCATCCTGGCGGAAACCCTCAAAAATCCGGTTTACGCCGAGGGGCTGCTGAACGGTCTGGCGCTGGCGCTGGTCACCACCTTTCTGGTCCAGTTGATCGGGCTTCCGCTGGCCGTGCTGGCGGCGCGTTATACTTTTCCGGGCAAGCGGATCTGGAGCGCGCTTGTTCTTGTGCCCATGATTCTGCCGCCGTTTGTGGGCGCGATCGGCATTCGCCAGGTCCTCGGTCAGTACGGCATGTTGAACGCCGCGCTTGTCAAACTGGGACTTTGCGGCTGGGAAAATTCCTATGACTGGCTGGGGCAGGGGCGTTTTTTCGCCGTGGCATTGACCGAGGCATTGCATCTTTATCCGATTTTTTACCTCAATGCGCTGGCGGCGCTTGCCAATGTGGACCAGTCCCTGGAAGAGGCCGCCTCCGGGCTTGGCCTTTCCGCCTGGGGCCGTTTCCGGCGCATTACCGTGCCGCTCATCATGCCCGGACTTTTCGCCGGCAGCATCCTGGTTTTTATCTGGAGCTTCACCGAGCTGGGCACGCCGCTCGTCTTTGATTATAACCGTCTGACGGCCGTGCAGATTTTCGATGGAATAAAGGACATAGGCCTGAACCCGTTTCCTTATGCTCTGACGGCCATAATGCTGGCGATTGTGGGCTTGATTTATGGCGTCAGCAAACTGCTTTTTGGCCGCTGTCAATACGCCATGGTCCAAAAAGGCGCCCGGACGCGCTCCATGACTAAGCTCGGCGGCTGGCCGCTCGTTTTCGCGTTTGTTCTGCTTTCGCTGGTTTTTGCGCTGGCGGTCCTGCCTCATGCCGGGGTAATTCTGACCAGCGTCAGTCTGGGGTGGTACAAAACAATTCTGCCCGCAAGGCTGACCTGCGCCCATTATTTCAATGCCCTGGGTCATAACCTGGTTGTTCCGAGCATCCGCAACAGCCTCTTTTATTCGCTGGCTGCGGCGGCCTTTGATGTGGCGCTCGGATTTCTGATAGCGGTGGTGGTGGAACGGACCAGGCTGCGCTGGCGTTTTTTCCTGGACGCTTTCGCCATGCTGCCGCTGGCCGTGCCCGGCATTGTGGTGGCCTTCGGTTATATAGGCATGAGCCAGCCCGGGACTTTTTTTGCGGTTTTGAATCCGGCCAATAATCCGGCCGCGCTGCTCATCATCGCCTATGCGGTGCGGCGCCTGCCCTATGTGGTGCGCGCGACCGCCGCCGGACTTCAACAGACGCCGGTCGCCTTTGAGGAGGCCGCGGCCGGCCTGGGCGCCGCGCCCATGCGCGTAACCTGGACCATAACGTTTCCCCTGATCGTCGCCAATCTTCTGGCCGGCGGCCTGCTGGCCTTCAGTTTTGCGATGCTGGAAGTATCCGACTCCCTGATGCTGGCGCAAAAGCAGGTTCATTACCCGATCACCAAGGCGCTGTTTGAATTGTTCCAGCTTCTCGGCGACGGCCGTTATTTGGCCGCGGCTTTCGGCGTTTGGGCCATGTGTTTTCTCTTTCTGGCGCTAGCCGGCATTAACCGCCTCATAGGCCGCCGTTTGGGCAATATTTTTAAAATGTAGTTTTTTTTAAAAAAACGTTGACTTTCCACGGCCGATATTTATTATTAGGTGATTGTAAATCTTTTAATGGTAAGGATGGCATCACGACATTTCATTTTATTGCTGGGGGCTTTTTTAGTCCTTATGCTGGTTTCTGGCGCCAGGGGTGACGGTGTTTCAAGCAACTGGCAGTGGCATGCTATCGGCGCTGCTGGCGAATGGGCGCACAGCGATTCCTATTCCGCAATCAGTTCCGCCGGCGCGTCATGTCCTTTCGCCTCGGTAATGAACACCGACGGCATAAGCTACGGCGGGTTTATTTATCCCTTTGACCGCCGGGTCATGCGCACCAAGGATGATTTTGACGGCGACGCCAAGTCCGACAACTGGTTTTATTATGCTCCCGGCCAGGTATGGTACATCGTTTATTCTTCCGCCACGCAAACCGTGACCCGCACCGTGTTCGGTTTGCCCAACGCCGCAGCCATACCAGAGGATTTTGACGGCGACCATCTGACGGATTTCGCCGTGTACCAGGAGAGCTCCGGCACATGGATTGCGCTTCTTTCCTCGCAGGATTATGCTTCGGTATCTGTTGCATTCGGCGGTTCGGGCTGGACTGCCATACCCGCCGATTATGACGGCGACCAGAAGGCCGATCCCGCGGTTTACAACCGCGCGCTTGGAACCTGGATGGTGATGATGTCAACCGAGGGGTACAACGTTGTTTCCGGCAACAACGGCGGGTCGGGATATACGCCGCTGGCCGGTGATTTTGACGAGGATGACAGGTTTGATCCCGTGGTCTATAACGAATCTTCGGCCGCGGTTGCAATCCTTTTGTCGGGCAGCGATTATTTGCCGGTTTCGGCCGGATTCGGCGGCCAGGGCTTTTCGCTCCTGACCGAGGATTATGACGGTGACGGTTGCGCCGATCTTGCCGCTTACGGCCGCGACAGCGGATTGTGGTACGTGATTAATTACAAACTCGAGCATCTTATCTGGGGTAGGGTTTGGGGCGGCGCCGGTTACCAGCCGTTGGCGGGCGATTATGACGGCGACGGCCTGGCTGATGCCGCAGTTTTTTATCGCACCCAGCATGACGCCATCTGGTACATGGATGAATCAACCGACGGTCCGCAGAGCATTTCCGGGCGCAGCGACCGCCGCTAGAATTTAAAATAAAAACCGATAGAGGGAGATAAAATGAAGAGATCATTGTTCAAAACGATCGTTGCGTTGTTGTTTCTGGCCTTAGCCCTGCCGCTGATCGCGGCCGAGAGCGGCCAGGTAAATTACCAGGCGCGCCTCCTTGATTCCTACGGCCGGCGCGTGAACGGCACGGTCGATCTGTCGTTCAAAATTTACGATGCCGCCACCGACGGCAACCTCCTCTGGTCTGAAACGCAATCCGGCGTCACCGTCCAGGATGGAGTTTATTCCGTAATCCTCGGTTCCCAGACGCCTATTCCGGCCTCAGTGTTTGGCGGCGGCAACGTTTATCTTGAACTGGGAATCAACGGCGAAACTCTGCTGCCCCGCCAGCAGATGACGGCTTCCTCCTACGCGCTCGTGGCGCGGACCATCATGGGCTCGAACGTTTATGAAAATCAGAGCAGCGGCAGCCTCGGTATCGGCACGACCAATCCCGTGGAAAAACTCGATGTGAACGGCACGATCCGCGCCTCCGGCTTCAAGATGCCGACCGGCGCCTCGGCCAATTACGTGTTGGTTTCCGACTCGTCCGGCGCCGGTTCCTGGCAGGCGCTTTCCTATGTTCTTAGCGAGCACGATCCCATTTTCACCAACTGGGTGCAGGTGACGTTTGCCCCCACCACGAACGCCTTGAGCGCGGCCATAGCCAATGAAACCGCGGCCCGTATCGCTGCCGACGCCGGTATTTCAAACGCCTACATCGCCGCCGACGCCGGAATTTCGAACGCCTTTGCCGCCGCCGATACGGTTGTCTCGAATGCTTTGACCTCTGCCGTCGGCCTGCGCGTGCTTAAATCCGGCGACATCATGACCGGTCCCCTCACCAATAACGCCGCTTTCTACGGCAACGGCGCGGGGCTTACCAATATTCCGACCGGCAGTATTGTCCTGACTGGTTATGTTCAGAGGATCGGCGACACCATGAGCGGCGAGCTGGTCATCAGCAATAATCTCACGGTCGCGCTTACCAATACGGCCGGAGATGTGGTTGCCACAAATTCCATCGCCTTGCGTGGTTCCGTTATCACGAACTGGGAGAATTTGACCGGCACGCTGAACGTGGCCGTTGGAAATCTGAACACTTCAACCAATGCGTTGAATTCACAGGTAACCAATAATATCAGTGAAATCGGTTTGCTGCAGACCTCCACAGGCACGCTGAACACTGCCGTCGGTAACCTGAATACGTCCACGACCACGCTGAACACGGCCGTCGCCAATCTGAATACGTCCACGACCACGCTGAACACGGCCGTCGCCAATCTGAATACGTCCACGACCACGTTGAACACGGCCGTCGCCAATCTGAATACGTCCACGACCACGCTGAACACGGCCGTTGCCAATCTGAATACGTCCACGACCGCCCTGAACACCGCGGTAGGCAGCCTTAACACGGCCACGAATGCCTTGAATACGCGCGCCGTCATGTGGGATAATGCCGTTGTTTGCAAACAGGGCAGCGGTCCGGCCGGCACCGACGCCATCGCTTATTCGAACCTTTATTACCTGGCCGGCGGCACGGTCTGGAGCAACGCCAATGCAACCGCCAGTGCAACCGCAAAAGGATTGCTTGGTCTCGGACTTGGCTCGAGCCTTTCCGGCAACGGGTTGTTGCTGAACGGCATGTTCAGCAATGTCTGGGGATTTGCAATCGGATCGGTAATCTACATGGATACCAATGCCAATCAGCTTGCCGTCGCCGTCCCCTCCGGAACGAACAACGTGGTCAGGGTTCTCGGGTATGTGGTGAGTTCCACCAACATTTATTTCAATCCGGACCGCACCTACATCGAAATCCTCGGCCAGTAAGAAGACTGGTATAAGGATAAAAAAGGCGGGAATTTTTTCCCGCCTTTTTTATTCCGGCAAAGCGTACGGCATCTTCTTCCGGCCGGCAAAACGCACGGCTTCTTTGTAGCCGGCCCTGCGCGCCCAGGCCAGGGCGGCCGCGAATTCGTAGCCAACTTCCTCGGGCGTGTGAGCGTCCGAGCCGAAACAGATTGGAATTCCGCGTTCCTGTGCAGCGGAAAGTATCATCAGGCCCGGATAAATCTCCTTGACCGGTTTGCGCAGCCCGGAAGAATTCAATTCGATCGCCATTTTTGCCTGCGCCGCCTTGTCCAGCACCGGCATGATCATTTCCTTCATCGCCTTTTCAGGAGGGAAATAGCCGAATTTTTTCGGCAGATCGAAGTGCCCGATCACGTCGAATAATTTTGTGTCCGCCAGGCGGCCGATGAGTTCAAAATAACTTCGCCAGCTCTCGGTGACGTCGACGTTGTCCCAGACTTCGCGTTCATCCGGATTGTCAAAACCCCAGTTCCTGATGTAATGAACAGAGCCTATCGCCAAGTCCAGTTGCCGGCGCGGCAGCCATTCCCTTAGAAATTTTTCGCACCCTTCGTAATAGTCGGCCTCGACGCCAAGCAGGACTTTGATCTGTCCGGATGTTGCTGAAAGAGCGCGGATTTTGCCGCGATACGGTTCAAATTCATCTTCTTTCATGCGGTGTTCCTGGTCGTAATTGTCCGGATTCGGGGCGTGGTCGGTGAAGCAGATTTCCGGCAGGTTTTTAAGCCGGGCCGTTTCAAGGTAGGCTTTCGGCTCTCCCTCGGCGTGTTTGCAGAAGGGAGTGTGAATATGATAATCGGGAATCATATTTTGCGTTCCTCGTGAATAATAAGATTAGCGGGTAGGGACAATATTTTCGCTAAACGCTATCCGCTCTACGCTATGCGTTTTCCGCTGTTATGGCCTGATATCCGCGGTCAAATCCTGGTCATGCGGATGCCGCCGGCATCCTTTCCGCGCCAGCAGCCGCGCGGCGTCATAGCGGAAATTCTGTTCCGCCCAGCCGAACGGCGTATAACCGTGATGATCGCGCGCATTGATGTCTGCGCCGCCTTCAAGCAGGGCGATGATGGCTTCAGTGTCGCCCCAGAAGGCCGCCCAATGCAGGGGCGTCAGGCCGCGGTAGTTGGTTTTGGCGTTGATATCCGCCCCGAAACTCAGCATGAGTTTGATGATTTTTGCATGGCCGTACTGGGAAGCCATGTGCAGCGGCGTAAGTCCCTGGCAGTCGTACGCGTTGACTTCGGCCTTGTTGTCCAGGAGCGCCACAACCATGCCATAATTGCCGCATAGGGCGGCATAGTGGATCGGCGTCATCCCGTAATAGTTGTGCGAATTTACGTTCGCACCGCGCTCGATCAGAAATTTAGCCGCCTCTTTGCGGTTATAGTAGGCGGCCCAGTGCAGGGGCGCGCAGCCCTGATTGATTTCCACGGAGTTTATGTCCACGCCTTCATTAAGCAATCCGGCTATCGCGTTGGTGTTGTTTTCGGCCGCGGCCACGTGGATGGGGTCGGAGGCTTCGGCGGTGAGGCCGAGCAGGGCGGAGAATAAAAGCACCATCAGCCAAATGGAAGTTTTCATTTTTTTAGACCTCCTCGGATTAAGGCGCAAAGCGCGCAAAGGTGCGGCGATCAAAGCGATTATTCCGGCGAATCCATTGTTTTCCCGGGCTTTGTGCCTTTATTCCCATGTGCCTCTGCGCCTGTCTTGTCAGTAATTCAACTCTTTAACAGATTCGTGCCTGATTGGCAAGGGTTTCACTTTCCAGATATCGCGCACATATTCCCGGATCGTCCGATCGCTGGAAAATTTGCCCATGCGGGTCACGGTCAAGACGGCTTTCTTCGCCCAAAGGGCGGAATTACGGAAGGTTTCCGAAACCTGTTTCTGGCGCATGAGATAGGGACGGAAGTCGGCCAGGACAAAGTACCTGTCGCCATAACGCATCAGGGAATCGTATAAGTTGCTGAAGATCGTCTGGTTTCCGGAGGAAAATTCGCCGCTGATCAGGGAATCCACCGTGGCCTTTAATTCGCTGTCGGCGTTGTAATAGTAGAGGGGGTCATAGGCGGGCCGCAGGCGCGCCAGTTGTTCCGTGCGATAGCCGAAGATAAAGACGTTTTCCTTGCCGACCTCCTGGGCGATTTCAATGTTGGCGCCGTCCCAGGTTCCGATGGTCAGCGCTCCGTTCAGCGCAAGTTTCATGTTGCCGGTTCCGGAAGCCTCGGTGCCGGCGGTTGAAATCTGCTCGGAAATATCCGCGGCCGGCACGATCAGTTCGGCCAGCGAGACCTCGTAGTCGGGCAGGAAGACCACCTTCAACCTCTCGCGCACGTCCGGATCGTTGTTGATGCGCTCGCCCAGGCTGGTGATGAGCTTGATGGTGTGCTTGGCCATCGTGTAACTGGGCGCGGCCTTGGCTCCGAAAATAAACGTGCGCGGCGTGAAGTCCGCGGCCGGATTTTTCTTGATCAGGTGGTAGAGAGTAATGATGTGCAGCGTGTTCAGGAGCTGGCGCTTGTACTCATGCAGCCTTTTGATCTGAACGTCGAAAAGCGAGGCCGGGTCGGCATGTATGCCGGTGGTCTTGTAGATGTATTTTGCCAGCCGGGCCTTGTTCTGGAGTTTGATCTCCATGAAGGCGTCGCGGAAACGCTTGTCTCCGGCATAGGGTTCAAGGCGTTTTAACTGGTCGAGGTTTTTGATCCAGCCGTCGCCGATCGTCTCGCAAAGCAGGGCGGCGAGCTTCGGGTTGCAGGCCAGCAGCCAGCGCCTTTGGGTAATGCCGTTGGTTTTGTTGTTGAACTTGCGCGGCCACATTTCGGCGAAATTGCGGAACACCTGGTTTTGCAGGAGCCGGGTGTGCAGTTCCGATACGCCGTTGACCGACTGGCTGCCCGCGATCGCCAGGTTGGCCATGCGCACCTGCTTGGGCTGGCTCTCCTCGATCAGCGACATGTCGCGCATGCGGTCCGGGTCGTTGGGGAAGCGGAAGGAGACTTTTTGCAGGAAACGCTGGTTGATTTCATAAATGATCTGCAGGTGGCGCGGCAGCACCTTTTCAAGCAGGGGCGCGGGCCATCTTTCAAGGGCTTCCGGCATGATCGTATGGTTGGTGTAGGCAAACGTGTTCGTGGTCAGATCCCAGGCCTTTTCCCACGGCATTTCCACCTCGTCCACGAAGAACCGCATCAGCTCCACGATCGCCAGGGCGGGGTGGGTGTCGTTGAGCTGGATCACGTTCCTCCTGGCGAATTCGTCCCAGCGATGATTGTGCTTTTTCTGGAAGCGCCTGATGATGTCGCGCACCGAGCAGGTCACCAGAAAATATTCCTGGACCAGCCGCAATTCCTTGCCGATGGTCGTGTTGTCCGAAGGGTATAAAACCTTTGTGACCGTTTCCGCCCAGTTTTTTCCCTGGACCGCGCTGATGTAATCGCCCTTGTTGAAGACGTCCAGCCGGAAGTCTTCGCTGGCACGCGAACTCCACAGGCGCAGAAAATTGACCGTGTTGACGTTGTAGCCGATAATGGGAATGTCGTAGGGCAGCCCCTCGAACATCTGCCAGTCAACCCAGACTTGTTTCAGGCTGCCGTCGTTTCTTTTCGTTTTTTCCACGCGGCCGTAGACAAGAATGGGAATGGTGTATTCCGGCCTGATCATTTCCCAGGGGTATCCGTATCTCAGCCAGTCGTCCGGCCGCTCCCGCTGCCAGCCGTCTTCGATTTCCTGGCGGAACATGCCGTGTTCATAACGTATGCCGTAGCCGTAGGCCGGCAGCTCCATGGTGGCCATCGAATCCAGAAAACACGCGGCCAGCCGGCCCAGGCCGCCGTTGCCCAGGCCTGCGTCCGCCTCGACGTGGCAGAGCGACTCAAAATCGATCCCAAGGCCGTGGATCGCCTTTGCCGCAGCCGCGTCGGATTTCAGGGCGATCATGTTGTTGTACAAAAGCCGGCCGAGCAGGAATTCCATTGAAAGGTAATAAACGCGCCGGACGTCGTGGTCGTAGTACGCCCCCTGCGTGGTGATCATGCGTTCGACCGCCAGATCGCGGATCGCCAGGGCCACGCTTTCGTATTTGTCGAACATCGTGGCCGATTCCCAGTTTTTGCAGCGGGTGAATTTGACGTGGTGCTGAATGTCACGGGAGATGCTTCTGGCCGTTACGTCCGGTTCCGGCCGGTCGGAGGAGATTGCGCGCTTTTCCGTCATGCCGTCAAATATACCGCAGATTGGCGCTGAAAGTAAAGTAATTAACCCGGCAGATCGAGAAAATTGCGCAACAGTCTTTTGCCGGAGGGCGTCAGCACCGATTCGGGATGAAACTGGATGCCGTAAGTCGGATGGCTTTTGTGTCTCATGCCCATGATTTCGCCGTCTTCGCTGGTTGCTTCGACCAGCAGTTCGGGAGGCAGGCTTTCGCGGGCGACGACCAGCGAATGGTAACGGCCGGCGATGAACGGGTTTTTCAATCCCGCATATATGCCCTGGTCGTTGTGCGCAATCATCGAGGTCTTGCCGTGCATTATTTTTTTTGCCTGCGCTATTTTCGCTCCGAAAGCCTGCCCGATGGACTGGTGGCCGAGGCAGACGCCCAGAAGCGGAATTTTTCCGGATACCTTGCGGACAAGCTCGACTGAAATGCCGGCCTCGCTGGGCGTGCAGGGGCCCGGCGAAATCACGATCGCCCCCGGTTTCATCGGTAAAATTTCATCGACGCCGATCGCGTCGTTCCGAAACACCTTGACCTCGGCTCCCAGCGCTCCGAAGGCATGCACCAGGTTGTAGGTGAACGAGTCGTAGTTGTCGATCATCAGAATCATTACTGTTCCAATCGCAATCCTTTCGCCGCAAGCTCCACCGCGGTTTTCATTGCCTGCGCCTTGTGGCAGGTCTCCTCGAATTCCTTCTCCGGAACGGAATTATAAACTATGCCGGCGCCCGCCTGGATGGAAAGAAGGCCGTTCAAGAATTCGACCGTCCGGATGGTGATCGCAAAATCCATGCCGCCGTCATAACCTATGTAGCCGACCGCCCCGCCGTAGGCGCCGCGCGGCGCGGACTCCAGTTCATGGATGATCTGCATGGCGCGGATTTTGGGCGCGCCGGAAAGGGTGCCGGCCGGAAAAGTAGCCTTCAAAACGTCGGCCGCGTCGCAGTCCTTGCGCAGGATCCCCTCGACCTGCGAGACTATGTGCATGACGTGGCTGTATTTCTCGATGGTCATGTAGTCGCGGACCTGCACGCTGGCTGTTTCCGCCACCCGCCCGACGTCGTTCCGGCCCAGATCGACCAGCATGATGTGCTCGGCTTTTTCCTTCTCGTCCGAAAGCAGGTCGTCGGCCAGCCGCCGGTCCTCCTGTTCGGTGGCGCCGCGCGGCCTTGTCCCGGCAATGGGCCGCAATTCAATGCGGTTGCCGGTCAAACGCACCATGGTTTCCGGCGACGATCCGGCCAGGACGTGTTCGCCGATTTTCAAAAAATACATGTAGGGCGAGGGATTCAAAAGACGCAGCGCGCGGTAAATTTCCAGCGGGGGAATGCAGCTCTCCGCGCTGAAGCGCCGGCTGAGCACGGTCTGGATTATGTCGCCGGCCGTAATATACTCCTTTGCCTTTTTGACCATGGCGCAATATTCCTCCGGGCTCATGTTGGAGACAAAATTCGGCGGGGGATTTTTTTCCTCAATGGGAGGGGAACAGGGCCGGCGCAGCGTCTCCTCTATTTTGTCTATTTCCTCGCAGGCCGCTCCAAAAGCGTGTTCGGCGGATTTTGCCGCATCCGGCCTGGAACAAACCACGATCTGGATGGTGTGGCGCAGATTGTCGAAGACGATCAGCCTGTCCACGCGCAAAAAGCGGCTGAAAGCGGCGGTTTTTTGCGCAAGCGGTTTTGGCGCCGGCAGGCGCTCAAACTCGCCCGCGGCTTCGTAGCTGATGAATCCGACCCCGCCGCCGAAAAAGCGCGGCAGGTGAAAGCGGGCGATCGCCGGGGCCGGCCGAACGCCGCGATAAATCGAGCGCAGTCCCTCCAGTAAATCACGCTTTTCCCCGGCCGCCGGCCGGCTGTGGTCTATTTCCAGGAGAAGTTCCGGGTCGACGCCGATAAACGAATATCTGCCCCACTGTTCGCCGCCTTCCACGCTTTCCAGCAGGAAGGCGTTTTGCCGCCCGCAAAAGCGGCCCAGAACCGCCACGGGCGTTTCCAGGTCGCAAAGCACTTCCCGGCTGACCGGGATCAGGTTGTAGTCCTTTGCATACCGCAGATAATCCTGGATGGTGGTTCCCATGGCGATCGTGTTTCTACGTATAGAAACATAAGGAAAATAAAACGTCAATATTTATTTTCAGGTTTTTTTCAACCAAACATTAGTTCAAAGTCGCGGCGCAGTTCCGCGGGATCGAATTTGCCGCCCAGGACCACCAGTTCGCTTGCGCCCTCGTACCCCGGGAGCTTGGTTGTTTCGAGTTTGCCGAAACTCGCCTGGATGGAAAAAGCTCCCTCGCGGCATTTTACGTACCCCTTAATCCTCCATGCCCTGGGCGCATATTTGCCGACGAATTTTTCAAGGTCCGGACGCGCGGCGGCCTTTCCGTTCCTTAAAACGGCTGTTTCGATCCGCGGCCTGGCGCACGGCGTCTCCGGAATCAGTTCTCCGTTTCGTTCCAACAGGCCGGAACGGAGTTCGAAAAGATTTTGGAGATCGGTCGCCGCGTGAGAGGTTTGCTCGATGCGCGCAGACGGATTCAATTCCGCAAGGCGTTTTTTGGCTTCCGCCAGTTCTGCGGCTCCGGCAAGGTCGCTCTTGTTGAGCAGGATGGTGTCGGCCGCGCGGATTTGATGGACTGCCTGGGTGATCCGGCCGACAAAGCGCAAATAAGCGCAGGGGTCCACCAGGCACCAGATATGCTTCAAATAAATTCTTTCTTTTAAATCGGGCGTCTCCAGCAATTGCGCCAGCGCGATCGGGTCGGCCAGTCCCGTGGCTTCGACAACCACGGCATCCGGTTTGTATTCGTCGATCATGGCCACGAGGGAGCGGCGGAAATCCGAAAACAGGCAGACGCAGAAAATCGATCCGCGGTTCAGCTCCAGCATTTTGAATTTTTTGCCGGTGTTCCGCAACTCAGTTCCGTCCACGCCCGACGCCGCAAATTCATTCTGGACCACGGCGATTTTTTGCCCATCGGCATGGCGGTAGAGAATGTTTTTGAGAAGCGTGGTTTTGCCGGAGCCGAGGTAGCCGGTTATCAGGAAAAATGGGATTTGCGCCATTTAAATGTCCTTCAACCATTCCTTTATGATGGCGGTTTCCGGGACCGTTCCCTCGGCCTTGACCTGATATTTGGCGATGACCACGGCCGGGGTGCGCACCACGCCGTAGGATTGGATTTCGCCGCTTTCCGTGACGATTTGGACGCTTGCCTCGGCCCCCAGTTCCCGGATGGCCTGTTTGACCCGCTTCTCTGTTTCATGGCATTCCTTCTGGCTTTTGCCCAGGACGTAGAGCGCGGCGCGGCGGCGGTTGATTTTGATCTTCAGCTTTTCGTTGATGCGTTTCTGGATGGCGGCGATCAACTCCTCCTTGGGCGGTATGCGGGAGACAAACGTGATATGCCCGTCAATGCAGATGGTGGGCACGTTTTTGACCATGAGCGACGTCATGAAAATAATGGCGTCCTTGTGTTTGATTTTGTGTTCGCGCCAGATCACAATGCCTTCAAATTCCGGCGCCACCTTGCGCACGGCTTCCACCATGTACTGGCAGGGCGCGCAGGCCTCGGAATCAAGGGTGACGATGTCCACGATCACTTTGTCCGTCTGGCCGTATTCGCTCAAGTTGAGCTTGTCCTGGCCGCGCTCGGAAACGGTCATGGTCCTGACCACGTCCCTCCGGTAGCTGTCATGCACCACCTCGGCCACGGCCTCAAGGTTGGCCGGAGGAACCGCGTAGGGCAGGTCGCAACCGGGCGCCAGAATATAACCGCGCGCGCCGCCGGTCTCCATGCAGGCGACCGCGTTGCGCTGGCTGTCTTCCTGAGTTCCCAGCAGCAGCACGACCGTCAACTGGAGGTTGCCGCCGAAACTCAGTCCGCGCGGGAGGCAGGTATCCCTGACAAAATCCAGGGGAATGTTTTCGTCAACGGAAATATTGTCAGGGCCGCAATCGCACATCACGCCCACGTTCTGCTGGGCCTGGCCGCAGACGAAAAACGAACTGAGCGCGCCCTGCTTGCGGATTGAGTCGAATACCGGCTTGGCGTAGGGCAGGACGAATTGCCGGAACTGGTCGCTGCCGATCTGGCTGGTCATGGGATCAACCAGCGCAATGACGTCGCAACCGGCCTTGATATAATATTGCGCCATGGCCAGGCAGGTATCGCGGCAAAAACTCATGAGATTGAAAATATATTCCTGATCGTCGAACATTTTCATGAAGAGGTCGGTGCCCAGCAGATGCATGGCCAGGGTGAAAGGGCCGGTGATGAGGCCATAGAGCGCCAGGTCCGGGAACGCCTTGCGCATTTTTTTGCCGGCTTCCAGGGCGACCGGAATGCGCCCCTGATCGGCGCGCGGAATTTTCAACTGCTCGAGTTTTTTTCCGGCCGCGAGAGGATGGCTGGAAACCGAAGGCGGATTTTCGGCGGCCCAGACCAGGTCGCAGCCCAGGATTTCCGCCTCGATCTGCAGGTCAAAGACGACAGGAATGCCGTCCGGCCTGTAACGGCGCACGGCCTCGGACAGGCCCTTCACGATCAAGTCGGCCGAGCGCAGGTAATCCGTGGCCGTGGCGCCGATCAATGCGCCGGCATGGCAGCCGGTGAACGGCACCCATGGTATTCGTGCTGTTTTTTTCCCGCGCATCGCCGCTTGAATCAATTCCAGGCCTTTCATTTGTTCCATCCTCCTGTATTGGGGCGCAAAGCCCGCCTTGAGCGCCAACATTAAGCCGATTTTGGGAAAAAGGTCAAGCGCACAAAGATGTTTGCCTGGGCGGCGGGATGGGATACAATGCCCCATATGGACAGACCCTGGATCACTCAATCCCATGATGGCGCGGTCATAACCGTTCAGGCCGTGCCGCGCGCGGCAAAAGACGCTGTTCAGGGACTATATGGCGACGCCTTGAAGATAAGACTGCATGCCCCGCCGGTGGACGGCAAGGCCAACGAGGCGTTGCTTGATTTTTTGAGCGAAAAACTTGGCGTCCCAAAGCGTTGTATTACGTTCAAAAGCGGGGAGGGCCAGAGACGGAAAATAATCGCCATCACCGGCCTTTCCCTGCCGGAAGTTGAAAAACGCCTGCTGATTTAGACTTAGAGATAATTAACCACTGATTACACGGATCGCACTGATATAAATCATTCGACCGTCTTCAGTATCCGTGTCATCCGTGCAATCCGTGGTAAATATTTTTTTCTATGCTTCCAACTCAGGCTTGCAGAGTTCGTAGAAGTTGCATTTGCCGCACACGTTCATGTCCGGGCACATTTCCCAGTCATCCTTTGGAAGAGGCTCATTGCGCTTCAAGTCGTTGTCGACCAGGTATTCGGCCATCTCGGACACCGACTCGCTAATAATACCCTGCGCCTGCTCCAGATTTTTTGCCGTCAACTCCGAGCTGTCCGTGATGCCTGCGGCCAGATATTCCAGATGAATATTGACTTTTTCCGGCGCAAATTTGTGCTTTTGAGCTGACCAGAGCCCGTAAATCGCCATCTGTTCCTTATGTTCTGGCCGGGCCCGGCCGCTTTTCCAGTCATGGATATGCATTTTGCCTTCCCGCAAATACGCATAATCGGGAATGGCATAAATTTTGACTTGCCACGGCGCAGAGTGCGAAGCCTGGGTCTCATCGAGCATGAACGATTCCGGGTCCCCCAGGTCGGCGGTGCTGATGGAAATTTCCTGTTCTTTTTTGACATCCGCAAGTTTTGGAAGAGTTTTGGCGATGAAATTTGCCAGGCAGAGCTTTATTTGCGCAGCCATTTCAACGGCCATTTCCTTGCCCCTGTCCTTTGAAATATTCTGGTAATAGTGTTCGTGCAGGCAGCAATATTTCTTTGGATTTTCCTTCCATTTCCCGGTGAGCGATTCCTGCCAGCATTGGTTGAGGAACGGCCTGGCCGATTCTGTATATGCTTCATCCGCCAAGACAGGTTGTCCGGCCTGTTGACGGGCTATCAGCCGGCGGACGGCCATTTCAACGGCCTGGCCGGCCAGCGAGTGGCGGTTTTCCATCTTGGTCAGGCGGTAGGCCGCGCGCTGGACCGGCGAGGCGTTTGCGTTCCATCCGTTCCACATGCCGTATTTGGCCCAGTAACGCCGCCTGCGGCACTCGTTGAAATCGTCGCGCGCCGAGATTGACCATGAAAAGTTGTTCTTTAATTCGGCCATCTGTGTTTATTCATCCAATTTGAGACAGTATTTCCCTTCTTTGCCCCGTGTCAAGACATTATCGGCCTTTCGCCTTCCCGGTTTCGGAACAAAATAAGGAAAGGTTAAAGCGTTGAAAGGAAGACGTGACGTCCGAATAAAAATAGGCAAATATGTATAGACAACCAGCATATTTGCCGTTATTCTGCTGGTCATGTATACACGATTGTTTACGTTGCCGGAACGTTCATTCTTTCTGTTTGGTCCGCGCGGGACCGGCAAAACAACCTGGTTGCGGCATGTTTTGCCGGATGCGCTATGGTTTGACCTGCTCCGGACGCAAATATTTTTCGCGCTAATGCGGCAACCTGATTCCTTTCGCCAGCAGATACTGGCCCGTCCTAAAAAAAGTTGGGTGGTGGTGGATGAAGTGCAGCGTCTGCCGGCATTGTTGAACGAAGTTCATGCGCTCATGACCGAATATGGCCGCGACTATCTGTTCGCGCTAAGCGGTTCCAGCGCCCGTAAGTTGAAACGTGTCGATGCGAATTTATTGGCCGGCCGGGCCATCAACCGACAGTTCTTTCCGCTCACGGCCGCCGAACTCAACTACGAGTTCGATGTGGAAAATGTCCTGCGCTTCGGATTACTTCCCCAGATCCGGTCCGAACCGGATTTTGCCCTTGAGTCGCTGGAAGCCTATGCAGCAAATTATATACGCGAAGAGATTCAGCAGGAGGCGCTTGTGCGGAATCTCGATTCGTTTGCGCGTTTTTTGGAGATCGCGGCGCTTATGAACGGCCAGATCGCCAATGTGGCCGGATTGGCTCGCGACGCGGCCGTGGCTCGCCCAACCGTGCAGGGTTACTTTGGCACGCTGGTGGACACGCTGATAGGCGTATGGTTGCCGGCCTGGCGGAAGCGGGCCAAGGTCAAGGAAATCGCCAACCCGAAATTTTATCTCTTTGATCCGGGCGTTGCGCGAACCCTGGCGGGCCGTGTGCGGGAACCCCTTGACGCCGCCGAGCGGGGCTTCCTGCTCGAGACGTGGATTTTGCACGAACTAAGGGCGGCCTTGTCCGGACTTAACGCCGGCGGCCAGCTTTACTACTGGCGGACGCCCAGCGGCAGTGAGGTGGATTTTGTCTGGATGCGTGCCGAACGCGCGGTTGGAATCGAGGTCAAGGCGGCAAACCGATGGAGAAACGAATATGGCGCCGCTCTCAAATCCTTGATTGCCGGGGGAAATCTTCGTTCCGGTTACGGCGTTTATACCGGTGACACGGAACTCAAGGACGGCCCGCTGCATATCCTGCCGTTGAAAAGATTTTTAAAGGAATTGTCGCAGGGAAGCCTGTTTGAATAAAAATTTCTAAAAATGTACAAATGAAAACCGATATTCCAGATGAACTGGTTATAATCGCCGGCCGTGGAACATATCCGCTCTCCCTGGCGGAATCGGCCCGCAAACAGGGCGTGCGCCGCATATTCGCCGCGGCTTTCAAGGGCGAAACCGAGCGCTCAATCGAAAAACTTTCCGATGAAACACATTGGTTTAATTTCGGCCGGTTGGGCGCCGTTCTGGAGGCGGTAAAAAAAAGCAACATCAGGCATGCGGTCATGGCCGGACAAATTACGCCCGTGAGTTTGTTCCATTTGAGGCCGGATGCAAAAGGCCTGGCGCTCCTGGCAAAACTTACCAGGCGCAACGCGCGCACGATTTTTGGCGCAGTCTGCGAGGAGTTTGCCTCGATCGGCGTGCAATTGCTGCCGGCCTGGCGCTTTATGGAAAATTCTCTTCCTCAGGCCGGCCTGCTCGGCAAACGCGCTCCGACGGAACGTGAAATCAAGGACATAGAACTCGGAATGAGCGTGGCCAAAACAACAAGCTCGTTTGAAATCGGGCAGACGGTCGTGGTCAAGGAGGGCACGGTCCTGGCCGTGGAGGCTTTTGAAGGAACCGATGAGGCCATTCTGCGCGCCGGAAAACTCGGCGGACCGGGCGCGGTCGTGGTCAAGGCCGCCAGAGAGGACCACGATATGCGTTATGATATTCCCGTGGTCGGACTTAAAACCATGAAGGTGCTGGGAAAGATAAAAGCGGCGGCGCTGGCGGTGGAAGCCGGCCGCACCATCATGCTGGAATTGGATAAAATAATCGCGGAGGCTGACGATATGAATTTGGCTTTGGTGGTGGTGGAAGACAGGCACAAAGGCACAGAGGCAGAAGGCACAAAGTAATGGAAGAAAGAAAAATAAAAGTCGGCGTGGTCGGAGTCGGCAGTCTCGGACAGTGGCATGCCCGCGTTTATTCCGAACTGCCGGGCGCGGAACTGGTCGGCGTTTATGACCTTAATACGCGCCGGGCGCAGGATATCGCCGACAGATATAAAACACGGGTTTTTACGGATTTCAACGAATTGGCGGCTCAGGTTGAGGCGGCCAGCATTGTCGTGCCGGCCGACAAGCACCACGCGGTGGCCATGAAGATGCTTGAGCGCGGCGTCAATCTCCTGGTCGAAAAACCAATCGCCGTCACCACGGCCGAGGCCGAACAAATGGTATCCGCCGCGCGTGAAAGAAAGCTTGTTTTACAGGTGGGCCACATCGAAAGATTCAACCCGGTCATGAAATTCCTGGAATCGATCCTCACGCGGCCGCGTTTTATCGAGGCCCATCGGCTTACTCCTTATCCCGCGCCGCCGCTCTTTGGCGGCGGCAAACCGCGCGGCACGGAAGTAAGCGTGGTGCTGGACCTGATGATACACGACCTTGAAATTATCATGCACCTTGTGCGGTCGCCGGTGAAGGAAATCCGCGCGGTCGGCGTGCCGGTCTTGAGTTCCAGCGAGGACATCGCCAATGTGCGGCTGGCGTTCGAGAACGGGTGCGTCGCCAATATCACCACCAGCCGCATCAGCGCTGAAGCCGTGAGAAAAATTCGCGTGTTCCAGGAGGACGCCTATATTTCGCTCGATTACCAGCGCCAGGCCGGCGATGTTTACCGGCGCCAGGCCGGAAGGATCGAAAGAAACAAGGTGCCGATCGAAAGGGGCGATGCGCTGGAAAACGAGCTTGCGTCATTCATCGATTGCGTGCGCACCAGGAGCAGCCCGGTTGTCAGCGGCGAACATGCGGCCGCGGCCCTTACTCTGGCGGCCGATATCTGCAGGCAAATTCACGAAGACGTTTTGTAATTATTTCACCTGCATGATAATAAGCCCGAATGTCGGGTCGTTCGCCCCGTTACCGTTGATTCCAACGAGGCGAAGATACACATCCTGTTTGGCAGCGCTGGCCAGATCGACCCAATCGCTTACCTTCAAGCCGGTTGAGGTGATGAGAACGCCCGGTCCGGAACTTCCGTCTAGATAATACCAACTTGTCTGATCCGTTGAATATTGCGCCCTGATGCCGGCGTTTGCGGCGGTATTTGCCGAAGCAACAACCACGGTCAATCTAACGCGGCTATAACCCGATAGATCCATTTTCGTCCTTTGCCGGGTTGCGCCAAGAAACTCCGTCAGGGCCGCGGGCTGGTTCGCCCATTGATAAGCCGCCCCTTGGGCCAGAAAGGTTATTATCTGGCCGGGCCAGTTCGTCCGCCGATCGTCTCCCAGGGTTATGGCCGTCACATTGGTCAATTCTTTATTTCCCAGATTTACGTTGCTCGCGGCCGCGTAGTATGACCAGTCAGCCGGCAATTCCTGCCAGTTGGTGACGGCCGAGCCCCGTAAAATGATGGAGTTTGTGGCACAGAGGTTAGCGGTCTGGTTTGTGCCAGTGCCGGTTTCGACGCCGAATATAAATGGCGGCGCAAGTGTGCTTATGCCCAGCAGCATAAAGGCGGATATTTTTTTCTTCATATCATCCCCTGCCTGCTTGGAGGCTTAATTATCCGTCCGATGCACCTCGACCCAGCTGGCGCCGTCATAGACCAGTTGAATAACGTCATTGGAGTTCATCGAAAAACTCACGCCTTCCGCGAGTATCACGCCCTTGCCGTTGGTGAATTTGACGGGAGCGTTATTGGTGCAGACGATTGTCAGAAATTGCCCGGCGGAGCCTGCGGCGATTTGTTTCGCGCAACCGGAGAATGTTATCGCGACGCCACTATTGCCGATCTTCGTGACCGCCTGAGCGACCGACACCGTCGTGCTGTTGTCCGATATCGTTTGGGCGCCGGGCGTGTAAACGGACCTGTTCCAGTCGTTTGTGCGCGCATTCAGCGCGTTGATGGACGAATTGAGCGCATTGCTGGATGTTTCCAGGCCGCCGACACGCGCATTCAGCGCGTTTGTGACCGTGGTCAGATTTCCAATAGCCGTGTTTAACGTTGCCGTTGAAGTCTGCAGGTTGTCCACTGCATTTGACAGGGCAAAGTCGGCGACGGTCCGCGCTGCGTTTTCGGCGGTAAGCGCGGTATTCAGCGTGTTAGTGGCGCCCTGTAATGCCGTTGCCTGCCCCTGCAACGCGTTCGTGGACGCATTCAAGGCGTTTGTTGCCGCTCGGAGCGCGGTAACCTGAGTTTGAAGTGCGTTTGTGGCGTTTTCCAGTGCCGTCAGATCGGTTCCCGATATCTCATCCCAGGATTCGATCCTTGTGCCGCCCAGTTCTATAGCCTCGGTGGCGCGCAGGCTTTTTACCACGTTGGTACCCTGGCCGTCCTCGACGGCCCATACTCCGGCCGTCAGGCAACAAGATATTGCCGTTGCGACCATGATTCCATATATGTATTGTTTCATTTTTTATTTCCTTTTCCGTTTCGTTTTTTTTGTTGTCCGGCAGTCCGCCGTCCGCGAATGCCGGAGTTAAACTTTTAATACGCGTATTTCAATGTTCGCCTTCCCTGGTTCGCCTCTTTTTTTTTCGCGTTCAAGCCGTAACAGACTCAACCGACGTGTTTTCAACGTTTTTGTCCCGGACACGGTCAATTATTGTCGGTGCGATGCGTTTCAACCCATTTTGTTCCGTCATAAACCAGTTGAATAATATCGTTCGTTGACATGAAAAAGTTGATGCCCTCGGCCAGCGCCAGGTTCGGAGAATTGGTCAATATGACCGCGTTGTTCAGGCATTGGATCATGAGCATCTGGCCGGGCGAGCCTGGGGCGATCTGCGGTTCGCCGAGTCTCTTCAGGTTGCCGTCTATTGTTCCGATTTGCAGATAGGACTGTTCGGAAGGCAGGGTGGCGGAGCGGTCGGCGGCTATGGACCGCGCGCGCGGCACGAGGATCGTACCGCCCGAGACTGCCAGATTATTGCTGATTGTCAGTTGACCGGTCATGGTGCCGCCGGTTTTGTGAACGGAACCGGTGTCGATGAAGCCGGAAAGCGGCACGTTGGTGATCCCGGAACCGTCTCCGGCGAAACGCCCGAAAAATCCTGCCTCATTGCTCAGCGGTCCGTTCATCGTCCCGCCGGCGAGCGGCAGGCGTGATCTGACCGCATCCCAGAGCTCATTGGTGGCGGCCGAATAATCGGCTATAAGCACGCTTTGGCCGAAGGCCGTCCAGAGTTTTCCGGTGGCAATGTTGTAGTCGGCATATGGAACGCGCGCCCTGACCGCCCCCCAGAGTTCGTTGGTGGCCGGTTCAAAGACCAGGCCGGCCCAGTTTGTGACGGAATCGGATGAATTCCCAAACAACATTGCCTGCCATGTGCCGACGCCGTTCGCGTCTGAAACCAGGACGTAACCGGCTGCTGCGCCGGTCGGCATTTTAAAACCGGCGGCTTGGATGGCGCCCTTTACGTCCAGTTTCTCGACAGGATTGGTTGTGCCGATTCCCATGTTGCCTTTTTGATCGACATATACCTCCGGTCCCTGGATCGTTCTGGCGGAAAGGGCATAGGGCGAGGCCGTGACGCGCTGGCGGGGAGAAAGGGGTTCGCCGTTGATGCATATTTCAAAGTATATCTCTTCGCCGTCGAACAATGAGGCGGGCAGAGGCGTGCTTGATCCGAGAATCGCGGAATACAATCCATCGACGACCGGCACGGATTCATGTTTTTCCGACCAGGCCAATTCGCTGCCCCCCTTGTATATTCGGAAAATAATTTCCACCGGCGTATTGACCCGGCGGCCATATTTATCCAGCAGACGTCCTTGGTAGTTGATCAGGCCGGCCGGCTCGGCCTGAACGGGCAGGGCGAGCATAAGCCGGAAAAAGAGGATGAATAGAGAGATGTATTTTCCTGTTCTCATTTTGAGGGAATGGTGTCGGCGCCTTCGGTTGATTTCAGGAGATACAGCCTTGAAAGATCGAACGGCATGACGGCAGGATCAAATTTTCCGTCGTTATCATAATCTCCAGGGTAAGGCAGACCTCCCGCGGGGCAGAAGAAAATGGCGCCATACTGGTAGGCGTTCCCGGAAAGAAGGACCTGCCATATGCCGTCGTACAGTCCGTAAACCGCCGGGTCGGCCTTGAGGTCTCCGTCGTAATCTCCCTGTACCGGCAGGCGGTCGCGGCCGCCCAGATTAAAGGAATATACGCCGGCGTAATGTTCCGACGAAAGAATGATTTTCCAAAGAGCGGTTTGGGATTGATAGAGGGCATAATCCGTTAGTCCGTCGCCGTCAAAGTCGGCGGGCGCAGGAACATCGCCGGAGTCGCCGAATGAAAAGGTTGCGGCCGCGTACAATTGCCTTGAGAACAGAACCGTCCATGATTGTGTTTCCGGCACGAACGCGGCAAAATCCGCATATCCATCGCCGTCATAATCTCCGGAAGCCGGCAATCCTTTTTGCGGGCCGAAACATGTTTGGGAAACGTACCCGTGCGCCGACAGCATCGTTTCCCACCTGCCGGAGGAGCGCCGGTAAACGCAGGGATCGGCGCGGCCGTCGCCGTCGTAATCTTCCGGACAGGCCTGCGCGTCCGGTCCTCCCAATTTCAGGCTGTAAACCGCGCTGTCCGCCGATGAGGAGAGGATGAAATACCACATGCCGCCGTTTGCGTCATAGTACCAGGCGTCAGTGCGGCCGTCGCCGTCGAAATCATTGCGGAAAATGGTGCGCCATGCGTCATGGCGGATAAAAAAACCGCCTTCGTTTAAATATGCCCGGTTTGTGGATTCCCCAAACGACAGTCCCTCACCCATGACGCTGTTCGCCGAATACGAGACGCTCGTGGCCAGATTGCCCAGGCTGCCAAGGATGGTCCACCCGCAACCGCCTTCGGCGATGATCTTTCCCGGATCGGCTTCCGCTGTTGAAACGCATGCGCCCAAGCATAGCGCAAGAAGGCAGGCCGCTGGCTTTTGTTCGTGTAAAATTCGGTCAATAAACATCATCATGTTATGTCTTCATGTCGCCGGGCGCAAAAATCATGGCCGGAGATCGGGCGGGCGCCCGCACGTTATCAATGAAAGACCGGATTTCAGACTCCAATCTTGCCATGCACTCCGGACAAATCCCATGGGTGAGCTCGACGCGCGGGTTGATTAGCAAGTACGCCTCAAGTTTTTCCCAGCAACCTTCGCTGTTGCGCGCCTTTTTGCAGTAGGAACATATCGGCAGTAAATTTTGGCTGTCAGCATCCTGATCGGAGGAATAATACTTGCTGATTTTCACCGTTTTCAGAATATTTAAATTTCCTGGCGGTCGGAAAATGCGTTTGCGGAATCGTTTGTCGGCCGGCACGCTTCGTATTCCGGAAGTTTTGCCTCAATGGCCATGCGGATCAGCCTGGAGCAGGGCATGCCGCTCAGGCGAGCAGCTTTTTTCACTTCGCTCATTAGCTCGCAGGGAATCCGGACGACTTTTGGGCGCTTTCTTTCCATGTTCTTCAATGTAGAGCAATGCATATATTGCGTCAAGACATTTTTAAATTTTTTTTCGCCATAATATTTCTTTTCCGCGGCCATGATTTTGTTATCTTTAATCGGGAGAGGATTCGAAAAGCGGCGGCACAGCCGAAGAAAGGGGCCAATGAGAAAAGAAGCATCGTTACCCGTGCGTTTGGATACGGATTTAAGCGACCGCTTGGACCGCGCCGCGGAGCGGCTGGGCTTGACCAAATCCGCCCTGATCCGCATCTTGGTCAAGGCATTTCTGGACCAGTTGGAAGCGGAAGGGGGTAAAATGACTTTACCATTCAGTTGGCAGAAATCGAAGAATGAAAGAACAGTTTCGGAGTTAAGGTATGTCGCCGAGCCGGAAGCGCAGTATGGACGAAAGGGGCAGGGGCGCAAGGGCTGATGAAAAAAAGATCACTGATGATCGTTGCCGGCGAAATATCCGGCGATTTGCACGCTTCCGCATTGGCGCGCGCCATAAGGCGGCGCGCCGATGATATTCATTTTTTCGGTATAGGCGGCGATGAACTGGCAAAAACCGGCATGGAAATCTGCCGCCATACCAGGGACATGGCCGTTCTGGGCCTGAGCGAGGTCCTGCGCAGGTATTTTTTCTTCAGGAAGACGTTCAATGACATGATCGCGCTTTTGAATGAGCGCAAGCCCGATGCCGTTTTATTGGTTGATTATCCCGGATTTAATTTGCCGTTTGCCGTCAAGGCGCATGCGCTTGGGTTCAAGGTCGTTTATTATATCTGCCCGCAGGTTTGGGCCTGGCGGCGCGGAAGAATTCCGGCCATGGCAAAAGCCGTGGACCGGCTGATCGCCATCTTTCCCTTTGAAGCGGACGTATTCAAAGACACGGGGTTGCAGGTTGATTTTGTGGGCCATCCCCTGGTTGCGGTCGCCTCGGCCGCGCGCGCCGAACCCTTGTTTCCATTGCCTTGGAACGGGGAAAAACATGTCGCCATTCTGCCGGGCAGCCGCAGGCAGGAAATAAAATTTATCCTGCCGGTAATGGTTTCGGCGGCAATGTTGCTGAAGAAAAAAAATAGGGAGGCAAACTTTATTATCGCGGCCGCCTGCAGTGAAACCAAACGATGGATTGAACAGGTTTTATCGGAAATGAAAGTGAGCGGACAATTTTCCGTGGTGGAGGGCCAAACCAGGCAAATCCTGCGGCAGGCCCATGCCGCCTGGGTGGCTTCCGGCACCGCCACGATCGAAACGGCCCTTATGGAATGCCCGATGGTGGTGGTATATCGCACCGCTCTTTTGACTTATCTGGCCGGTCGCATGCTGATTCGCGTGCCTTTTCTGGGCATGGTCAATATCGTGGCCGGCAAACAGATTTGTCCGGAATTGATCCAATATCAGGCCACGCCGGAAAAACTGGTGCCGGCTATTGAGCCGCTTCTTGTCCCCGGGAAAATCCGGGACGAGATGATCGGCGAATTGAAGCGCGTGCAAAAAATTTTGGGAGAACCAGGCGCCGCAGAGCGGGCCGCGGAGATTGTTTTGCGGGAATTGGCATGAAAACGAGCGTCATTATCACCGTTTATAACCGGCCGGAAATGCTTCTGGCCTGTCTGCGGGCGCTGGAATTGAACACGGTCCTTGTCGACGAGGTCGTTGTCTCGGACGACGGTTCCGATGATGCCAATGTTCAGTTGATGCGCAAAAAATTTGATGATTTTAAGTTCCCTGTGCGTTATGTGCGCCAGGAACACAACGGCTACCGGCTGGCTGCGGCGCGCAACAACGCCATCCGCTCCGCCCAGGGGGAGTATCTGATTTCGGTCGATTGCGATATTCTGTTGTTGCCGGATGCCGTCGCAATGCATCTGCGGAATGCAAAAAAAGGCCGCTTCCTTGCGGGTAATCGCGCCTTGCTGGATGAGAATACCACCCGCCGGGTTTTGACGCAGAACGTCAGTGAAAGGTTCCTGGAAGCGCTTTGGGATGAGGCCGATAAGTCGCATCTGGCCAAGACCAGCCTGAGATTTCAGCGGAACCTTTTCTTCCGCCGCCTTGGCTTGGCCGCGGCGCACAAGCCTAAAATTCTTGGCTGTCATTTCTCGCTTTTCCGCGGGGATATTGAACGCGTGAACGGCTTTGATGAAAATTTTGCGGGGTGGGGGTTGGAGGATGACGATTTTGCCAGGCGTCTTTACAAGGCCGGCCTTAGCAGCCGCTCGGTCATTTTGGAGGCGCGCGCCTTGCATCTCTGGCATCCGTCGGTTGATTCGCATCCGCAGCAAATAACCGAAAGCCCGAATTGGAATTATTTCAAGCGTGTCGATGTGCCGGCTTATTGCATAAATGGCCTGGGAAAGTCCCTACCGCCGCAGGGTTAACACGCGTTTTTCGTAAGTCTTAACTTCCTCCAGCCACGCCATGCCGGCAGGTACATCTTCCCTAAGACAATATTCTTCCCAGACGGCTGCAAAGGGCAAAGTCTTGATTTCCTCAAGCAGGGCAAGACGGGAAGTGTTGTCGCCGGCCAGTTCCAGCCTGCGTAATTTTTCCGTCGGCTCCAGCAGGGCAAGCAGCAACGCCTTGCGCATGGCGCGCGCCCCGATCACCCAGGCCGCGACGCGGTTGATGCTGGCATCGAAGTAATCCAGGCCGATATGCACCCGGCTCAAAAATCCTCCGCGCACGATCTCTTCGGCAATGGAGAGCAGTTCGTCGTTTAAAATTACGACGTGGTCGCTGTCCCACCTGACCCCCCGGCTGACGTGCAGTAAAATTTGATCGAGGAACAGCAAAGCCGCCGAAATTTTATCGGCGATGGTTTCCGTGGGATGGTAATGGCCGGAATCCAGACAGACCAGTTTTTGGCGGGCGATTGCATAACCGAGATAAAACTCGTGCGAACCGACCACGTAACTTTCCGAACCGATGCCGAATAATTTTCCCTCGACTGAATCCAGATTATGTTTCGGATCAAGCTTTTCCTTGAAGATCGCGTCCAGAGAGTCTCTCAGCCGTTCGCGCGGAGCCTTGCGGTCAACGGGAATATCCTTGCTGCCGTCCGGGATCCAGATGTTGGTGACAGCCGGCGCAAGAAGCGCTTTGCCCATGGCCGCTCCGATTCTGCGGCAGGCAATGCAATGCTCGATCCAGAATTTTCGTATACCGGAATCCGGATGACTTAGGGTAAGACCATCGGCAGCCCGGGGGTGCGAGAAACAAGTGGGATTAAAGTCCAATCCCATTTTTCGCTCTTTGGCCCATTGAATCCAGGAAGCGAAATGCCGGGGTTCAAGCTCGTTGCGTTCCACTTTTTTTCCGCCGGTATCGGCATAAATGGCATGCAGGTTGAGGCGATGTTTGCCGGGAATAAGTTTTAAGGCAATATGCAGGTCCTGTCTAAGCTCGGCGGGCGTACGCGCCTTGCCGGGGTAATTTCCGGTGGCGGCCAGGCCGCCGCCGGAAAGTCCGGCTTCCGGGTCTTCGAATCCGCCGACATCGTCGCCCTGCCAGCAATGGAGGGAAAGCGGAACATTCGCGGCGGTTTTTATGGCCCGTTCGGTATTCACGCCATATTCGGCGTAATGTTCTTTTGCAAAAAGGTACGTTTTATGGATACGGTCGGTTTTCATCGTTTTAATATGGAATCATACCTGTCCGGCTATAAGTCGAACAATAGCAATTGGTTGCGATTTTCGGTCTTTTGAAACCGGGCAACACTTTGCGTAAGTAGTTCATAAATAGGAACTTGCTCGAATGGGTTGACGCTTAAAATTTGGAGGATTTTGTGGAGGCTTGTAGACAGATTCAATTCTTTTTTGAGAATAGCAACCAGCACGTA
>Ga0074199_1000574_pt1 | contig 52796 bp, 43 predicted proteins | sample EPASupsiteSAE347_FD_64528 | JGI IMG/M metagenome (GOLD analysis project Ga0074199, IMG submission 64528) | Bioremediated contaminated groundwater from EPA Superfund site, New Mexico - Sample SAE3-47 | ecosystem: Environmental > Aquatic > Deep subsurface > Groundwater > Contaminated ... | reverse complement strand
GTTCCAGTCACTGCTTTCCAACGCCTCGGCCATCGAGCTTCTCGAAAACCCCGGTCACAACTCGATTATCCTGCTCATCCACTACACCAGAAAAACCCGGCCAGGAGATCACCAGGCAGCCAAACTTATATGTCAGGCGCTGCCTCTGCTGGAGGCGGTGATTTTCAGCGTGGAAGGCCAGGCCAAGGGCCCGTGTTTCAACGACACGGGCGAGATTCCTCTAAGCGGGCTTTTGGTGGAATTTTCCCTGCCTGGTAAACTATGCGGCCAGCCACTGACCCTTGGCCTGGAGCCGGGGGGGTTCTGCCAGGTGAATCTCGGGCAGAACGAGAACTGCATCAAGCTGCTGCTGGAGTGGACACAGGGGATGCAGCCCACCAAGGCGCTGGATCTCTTCTGCGGCATGGGCAATTTTTCTCTCCCCCTGGCCATGCAGGGTTGGGACGTAACCGGCATGGACATGCAGCGCTCCACCATCCGCAGCGCTGTGCGCAACGCCCAGGATGCCGGGCTTGGTGACCGCTGCCGATTCAGTCAGGAAAGCGCCACCAAGGCGGCCAGACGTTTGCTGGCCGAAAAGACCACCTTCGACTGCCTCCTGCTCGATCCACCCCGTTCCGGCTGTGCCGAACTCATCCCCCTGCTGCCCGGCCTTGCTGCCCGGCAGATCATCTACATCTCCTGCGATCCCGCCACCCTGGCCCGCGATTTGGCCGGGCTTATCCAGGCTGGCTACCGAATGGCCGAGGTTAGGTTGGTGGACATGTTCCCGCAAACCGGTCATCAGGAAACCATGGTGAGGCTGGAGCGGGAATAGGTGGGCTGGCGATACTATCCTGTGTTGAGGCCGGAATTCGATCTTACTCGCATAGATATCGGTTTACTTTTTCTTTGATATTCCATACCCTAAGCCTATCAGATAATATCGCAACATATGGACAGAAGACTGGCTCTCTCTCCATCTTTCAAGATAAATACAAGAAGAAGATAATTCGAACGTCTTGATGTGAAAATCTTCGATTTCAATGCATCTGCTTCTTTCTGGAGAATGTTGCCGATGGTCGATTTTTTCGCAGCACTGGGTGCCCTAGACAAAATTGTCCCACGAATCAAGGGGCCAATTCAGTTGGCTGCTTTGATCTTCTCGGTCTTTTCTGGCGCCCTAATTTATAAGATCAACCCAGACAACATTGCCGCAATTGGCATTGTGGGAGCAATTGGCGTAGCTCTGATAGCAATTCCCCTAGCCTTTCACGCAAATGTCCTCAAGTACATCCCGATTGGACAAAGAGTATGGTTCATGCTCACACTCGTAGTAATATTCTTGTGTTCCTTCGGCGCACTCGCATATGTTACTACGAAAGCTGTACGGGGCATCCCTCCCCAAGGGGCTCGTTTTGACTCATGGCTGAATAATAATCGCATTCAATTTTTTCATAATCACAATCAAGCCCCTAAAGTCCAACTGGCTTGGAATTTGTTTCCGCTCTCAAACAAACCAGAAGACAGTGCAACCGTATTTATCGGTATTGTTACACTACACGATGAAGACGCAATTGTTGAACCAGGTTCAGGAAAAATCACTCCCGAAGCGTGCAAAGAGGTGCCTTCTTGTGTTGGCAGTTATGTATTTCGCGAGCTATACCAGACCCCACTGTTTGTGAAAGCCGGGTCACAGGGGACCTCATTCACGGCAGTTGTCAACATTAAGCGCATTCCGCGAAATCTCCGCGTTTGGTGGGAGTTCTATCAGCTCGAAGGCCTGGGTGAAAATAGCTGCCGGGCTGACCCAAACAGATTAGCGCCAACAGACGGTATCCCACCGCTGGCAATGTTTGATTCGCAGGGAAAAAGAATAGCGGACATATGTTACAGGTCGTTTGGGCAGGAAACTTTTGCCGTATCTCAAAGAATTGACTGAAAGGAGGGAACATGAATCTGATCAAGCAAGGCATTAATATTTTGGCTGTCGCGGTCATATCAATGTTGATTGCATGTGGGCTAACTTTCGCACAAGGCTCTACGGATAAGACACAAGAAAAAACGGAAGATAAGTCGTTCGAGAAACAAGGGAGGGAAAATAAATCATACGAGCAACAAGAGAGGGAAAATAAATCACACGAGGGAGAGAAAACTACGGGTGGAGGTAGCGGTGGTACAGGTAGTGGGTCCGGAGGAGGCGGAAAGAACGGGATCGCAAAATAAAGTTTCACCTGAAACATTGAGCTCAAAGCAGTTGCCATTGTAGTGCCCAAAGCCCCATGTACAAAAAGGATTACAAGAAGGAGATACCATGAAACATAGCAGATTATTCGAACCACTCTCCATCGGGAATCTGCATTTTAAAAACAGAATCGCCATGGCGCCCCTGACCAGATCCACGGAATTCCGGCATTTGTGTTAGCAAAGACGTAATCAGGGTGCGATACGATTCGCAATTCCCATGAAATCGGCTTTTACAACCAATCTTTGTAAAGTTCAGTTCTTGCGCCTTCCCTTTGCCCCATGCACGGCCCCAAGCAACTCCAGCACTCGATCCCGTGTGTTTTTCGGCTGGTTGAGAATAAGGACAAAGCTATCCAGCCCGCGCTCTGAGGCAAAATACCCTCCATACCCGTACACCCCGGTCATGGTGCCGGACTTGCGCAGACAGTTGTTCTCAAAGGGCAGCAATCCCGCATGGGGCTTGAACGCTTCCAGGATGGCGAGCATCCCCCTGGGCGTTACCCTGTTCTGCCTGGAGAGGCCCGAGCCTTCGCGGACCACGATATCCTTTTCCGAGAGCCCCAACTCATTGCGGTAAAATCCGGTCACAGCCCGCTGACCCTTTTCCCAGGTGGCGGGCCAGCCGTATTCCTTTGCGCCCATGGCCAGGAAAAGCTGGTTGGCGATGAAGTTGTTGGAGTACTTGAGCAGTCCGGTCAGCACCTCGTCCAGGCTCTTGCTTGAGGCGTGCTCGTACACCGGCTTGAGCCCCTCCGGCGCCGGGCCATGGATAATCTCCCCGCTCACTGGTATCCCCTGTTTTTTGAACATGGCAACGAACAACTCCCCCACATAGCGCAGGCTCTGGTTGCCGGTGGCCGTGGCGTTGATCCGGCCGGAGCCTGAATGGAGCCCTTGCGCCAGTTCCCGCATCAGCGGGATGGTTGGGGTCTGCGCCTCGCCGGAGCGCACCGCGCCGTCCGCGCCCTTGCTAAAATTGACGGTGTTGAAGTTCACTGCCAGGCAGCTGTTCTGGGCATCGTAGGGATTGAGGGTGCTGGTGGCCCCATCGGTCCCGCTTTCAAGCCGGCAGCCGCTGCTATCGACATGGATGTTGCGGACCTTGGAAATGCCGCGGTCACGGAGCGCGGTCACAATCCTGGCCACCTCTTCGGAAACCAGCAGGGGGTCGCCAAAGCCACGGATGTAGAGATCCCGGTCAGCGTTGAGGTAAAACCGGGTGATGAAGCGGTAATCCTTGCCAAGGATATGGATGGCGGCCAGGGCCGTGCCGATTTTCTGCACGCTGGCCGGGATGAATTGACGGTCTCCGTTCTGTTCGTAAACAATGGCCCCGTTTCGGGTAACGATGAGGCCGCCGTTTTCCACCAGATTGTCAAGGGACTGACCGCCCCCGGCCCAAAGCGGAGCGGGCAGGGCGAGGCAGAATCCCAGACTGAGCAAAAAAACACGCCGCGCCGCGCCCGATTTCCAGGGCAAGAATACGGCAAGGCTCTTTTTTTTCATGGTCTTTTCCTTAATTTTGGCGAATACTTGGCACAAGAGCTTCTTGCAAAAGTCTCGAAAGTTCCCCCCGAGAGTCCGTGCTTACCTGGCGGGGCAGGGGGGATTCATTTGGGCATAATTTTACAGAGGCTCGCAATGTACGCATTTACCCATGAATGATCGTCATGAAAAGCCTTTTTTGTCAGAAATAACCAACAAAAGGAGAATCCGTATGAGCAAGACCGAGAAGAATCTTTGGGAGGCCTTTGCCGGGGAATCGCAGGCAAACCGCAAGTATCTCGCCTTTGCGGACAAGGCGGACAAGGAGGGCTTTAAGCAGACGGCCAAGCTCTTCCGCGCCGCGGCCCACGCGGAAACCATCCACGCCCACGCCCATCTCCGGGCGCTCAAGGCCATCGGCGACACCGTTGCCAACCTGAAAGAGGCCATCGGCGGCGAGACCCATGAGTTCCAAGAGATGTATCCGGGGATGATTGCCGCGGCCAAGGAAGAAGGGCATACATCAGCGGAGCGCAGTTTCAGCTACGCCAATGAGGTGGAGAAGATCCATGCCGCCCTCTACCAGAAGGCGTTGGACAGCCTGGGCAGCCAGGAGGAGACCGACATCCATGTCTGCTCGGTGTGCGGCTATACCTGCGAGGGCGAGGCCCCGGAAAAATGTCCGGTGTGCGGCGCCAGCCAGCGGGCCTTTGACAAGGTAAACTAAAACGGCCCATGACTATTTCCCTGACCAAACGGCTTGAACAACTGGACGATTTTCCTTCCCTGCCCCAGAGTCTGCATCAGGTTTTAAGCGAGCTTGAGGCGGACGGGGCAACCGCCTCCTCTTTGGAGTCCATCATCGGAGAAGATCCGATGCTCACCGCAAGGATACTGAGGGTCGCCAATTCTCCGGCCTACGGTTCCGCGAAGGAAATCAGCAGTGTTGCCAGAGCGGTCACCGTTCTGGGCTTTGACGAGGTGCGCAATCTGGTGGTGGCCTTGTCCCTGTCCGGCTCTTTTTCCGGCGACCTTGGCGGGGATGAGTTTAATATCCGCCAAATCTGGCTGCATCTGGTTGCCACCGCCAGGATTGCCCAGCTTCTTGCCCAGCGGATTCCAACCCTCAAACCCGACGAGATGTTCACCGCCGGATTGATTCATGATCTGGGGCGGGTGCTTTCCTGCCTCTATCTCCAGGAGGAGATGCGGCAGATCGTCGAAACCTCCAGAAATGAAGGGGTTTCCATGCTGGAATCGGAGCAGAGGCTTGGCCTCTCCCATGCCGAGGTGGGAACCTTTCTCGCCGTCAAATGGGGATTCAGCGATTTGCTGGCCAGCGTGGTCCGCTATCATCATGCCCCTGCCGGGGCAGGGAATCACGAACAGGCTGCCGCGCTCGTGTTTCTTGCGGACGGAATTACGAAAAAACTGGGAATGGGCTGGGATCTCGCCGTTGACAACGACAAGCTGCTGGTGCCACGGTGCTTGGGGTTAAGCGGGGAAACGGTCAAGGCGGCGGCAAAACGATTGCACGAAGAAAAAGAGGATCTGGTGAGCAGATGGAGCCAGATCCTCTTTAGCTAACCTGGACTACCTGGCATAAAAATCGAGGATGCTTTCCACCAGGGCCGGGATGGTATAGGTTTGTGGCTGCACATCGATGGCAAGCCCGGCCTTTTTTGCGGTTCTGGCGGTGATCGGGCCGATGGTCGCGATCTTGACCCCGGCCAGCAGCGAGTCGCGTTCCGGCCCCAGCATCTCAAGAAAATTGGTCACCGTGGAGGAGCTGGTAAAGGTGACCATGTCGATCCCGCCTTCGGCCAGCTCCTGGCGCACCAGATCGTAATCCCTGGGCCGGACATTCTGATACACCGGCACCACCGCAACCTCGGCCCCGTTCTCCTGCAGGATATCGGGCAGAACCTCCCTGGCCTTCTTGGCCCGGGGCAGCAGAACCTTGCAGCCCTTCACCCCTTGCGCCACCATGCTGGCGGCCAGCCCCTCGCCGGTGAACTCCTCGGGCACCAGATCGGCGGCAAGGCCGTATTCCTTCAAGACCTCCGCGGTGGACGTGCCGACCACGGCGATCTTGGGCCCGGCCAGGGCCCGGCAATCCAGACCCCGCTCAAAAAGCCGGGTAAAAAAGAAGCGGATGGCGTTGATGCTGGTAAAAACCAGCCACTGGTATTCGCCCATCCGGCCCAGTTCCGCGTCCAGCTCGTCCCAGCTGTCCGGCGGCGCCAGGGCGATGGTGGCCCCCTCCACGCAGTCCGCGCCCTGATCCTCCAGCAGGCGGACCAATTCGCTGGCCTGTTCGCGGGTGCGGGTCACCAGGATGCGCTTGCCGAACAGCGGCCGTTTCTCGAACCAGTTGATGGTGTCGCGCAGCTTGACCACCTCGCCCACCACGATGAGGGCAGGCGGCTTGATCTTTTCCTTCTTGACCACCTCGGCGATGGTGGCCAGGGTGCCGACCACGGACTGCTGCACCGGGGTGGAGGCCCAGCGCACCACCACCACCGGGGTTTCCGGGGAGCGGCCATGCTTGATCAGGTTCTCGGTGATAAAGGGGAGATTCTTGATCCCCATGTAAAAAACCAGGGTGCCGATGCCGGTGGAAATCTTGTCCCAGGCGATATTGGAGACCTCCTTGGTGGGGTCTTCATGGCCGGTGATGAAGGCCACCGAGGCGGTGTATTCCCGGTGGGTGATGGGCACGCCCGCATAGGTGGCCGCGGCGGTGGCCGAGGTCACGCCGGGCACCACCTCAAAGGCGATCCCGTGCTTGGCCAGTTCTTCTATTTCTTCTCCGCCCCGGCCAAAGATAAAGGGGTCGCCGCCCTTGAGCCGCACCACGATTTTTCCGGCTGAGGCATGATCCACCAGCATCTGGTTGATCTCCTCCTGGGTATGGGCGTGGCATTCCCCGCCTTTTTTCCCGGCGTAGATCAGCTCGGCGTCCTTGGGCACAAACTTAAGAAGTTTGGGGGTGGCCAGGTAGTCGTACACCAGAACCTCGGCTCGCTTGAGAAGCTCCAGCCCCTTCACCGTGATCAGGGTGGGGTCGCCGGGGCCTGCGCCGATGAGGTATACCTTGCCCTTGGAACGTGTTGTTTTTGTGTCGTTGTGTGCTGTCATAAGTTTTCTCATTAAAAATAAAAAAACCGGCCAGGCCGGCAAACTCGAAATTTATTTTAAACAGGAGTGCTTCGACAGGCTCAGCACGAACGGAATATTAATATATATCTAAGACAATGTCCGTTCGCCCTGAGCCTGTCGAAGGGCAGCTTTTACGAAACCATCAGTGCATCTCATGGCCGTACACTTCCGAGAGGATATCCTTGCCGCCTTCGGCCAGCAGCTTTTCCGCCAACCGCACCCCAAGTCCTTCGGGATCGGTGGTGTCAGCGCCCAGATCGAGGCGCACCATTTTCTCTCCGGTCACGGAGGCGACCAAGCCGGTCATCTGCAACCGGTCATCGACCAGCCGGGCAAATCCGGCGATGGGCACCTGACAGCCGCCCTGGAGCCGGTGGAGAAAGCCGCGTTCCGCCCGGACCGCCAGGGAGGTTTCCTGGTGATCCATGAACATCAATCCGGCCAGCAGCTGGGCATCGCTGGTCCGCAGTTCGATGCCCACCGCGCCCTGGGCCACGGCAGGCAGCATCTCTTCCTCCGTAAAAAAGGACTTGGCCCTCTCGCTGAGCGACAACCGGTTCAGACCGGCCGCGGCCAGGATAATCGCATCGTACTGGCCCTCGTCGAGTTTGCGCAGCCGGGTGTCCAGATTGCCCCGCAGATCCTCGATGACCAGATCGGGCCGGATGTTGGCCAACTGGGATTTACGCCGCAGGCTGCTGGTGCCCACCTTGGCGCCCTGGGGCAGCTCGCGGCAGGTGGCGCATTTGTTCGAGATAAAGGCGTCAAACGGGTTTTCCCGCTTGGTGATGATCCCGATGTGCAACCCTTCGGGCAGCTCGGCCGGCACATCCTTCATGCTGTGCACCGCGATATCCACCTCGTTTTTGAGCAACGCCTCTTCGATCTCCTTGACGAACAAGCCCTTGCCGCCCACCTTGGCCAGGGGCACGTCGGTGATCTTGTCACCCTTGGTGATGATCTTTACCAGTTCCACCGTGGTTTCCGGGTATTGGGCCTCGATCAGTCCTTTGATCCAAGTGGATTGAGCCAGAGCCAGCAGGCTCGCCCGGGTACCGATTCTGATTAGTTTTTGCATCAACTGCTCCCCTGGTGTTGGTTATCGAACCGACTGGGTAATCCTTGCTATGAATAGACTCCGTTCTTTATCTTTTTTCCGTGGATTGCGCAAGATAAGTCATCCACCGGTCATCATTTTTGCGAGCGAGTGTTTGCTTTTGACGAACTCATAACAACTGCCCTTCGACAGGCTCAGGGCGAACGGATATTGTCTTAACGTATTGATATTCCGTTCGTGCTGAGCCTGTCGAAGCACCTGTTTAAAGTAAATCCTGAGTTGTTACAAACCCATCATTTTTCATCAAGCCGGTCGAGCAGGGTGGCGGCCAAAAGCGGGATCAAAAGCTCGTGGTGGCCGATGATGTTGTAGCCCTTGCCGCCGCCCATGGTCGGCCGGTTCACCACATTGGTCATGGTCCGGTAATGGCGGATGAAATCGAAGTTGGCCGTGGTGAAGTTGTTCACCACATGCCCCAGGTTGCGGGCCACGGTGAGGGCCTTTAAAAAAACCTCGGGCAGGAGCACGGCGGAACCGAAATTGAGGTAGGCCCCGCCTTCCAGCTCGGCAACCAGGCCGCAGAAGAGCCGGAAATCCTGATGGCTGGTCTGGCCGATGGCCGCGCCGTTGGCCGTGGGGTGGATATGGACGATGTCGGTGCCCATGGCCACATGGACGGTGAGCGGAATCCCCAATCGCTTGGCCGTGGCCAGCAGGCTCATGTTGTTGTAAGGAAAATCCTGGGCCAGCAGATATTCGCCCAACCCCTCGCCCAAGCCCAACCCTTTCTCCGCGGCCTGGTTGATCCCGGCGTTGACCACCTCGCCGGTTTCCTTGGCCGCGCCAAAGGCGCCGCTGCCCAGCACGTCGCCCACCTCTTCGGAAGTGCGGCCCACCATGGCGATCTCGGTGTCATGGACGATGCCCGCGCCGTTGAGGGCAATGGCGCTGATGATCCCCCGTTCCATCAGATCGATGAGGATGGGGTTCAGCCCCACCTTGATCACATGGGCTCCCATGCCGACCATGATGGGACGGCCATTGTTGTGGCTTGCGGCCAGCCGTCCGGCCAACTCGGGAAAATCCACTCCCAACAGCTGCTCCGGCAGGGAGGCGATGAATTCCTTGAGCGTGGAGCCGGGCGCAAGCGGCTTGGCGAAATTATCCACCGTGACCTTGCTGTAACGGCCATGGATCGAATAGGTGTTGAGGCCGGAAAAATCCAGGGGCTGGTATTTTTTCATGGGAAAATTATTATCATCCAAAAAGGTTAGGCAAAAACGCCGTAAACGTTCAACAGTGCCGCAGATGCGCGAAAGAGGCCTGTTCGCTATACATACGGTATGCGACCAGGCCGATGACAAAGCAGATGTGGCGCTGCTGAACGTTTACGAAACGCCGCGTCCGTACAACGCCTCGTCCACGATCTGGCACAGCAGATGCTCCACCCAGAGATGCGCCTCCTGGATGGCCGGGGTTACGTGCGAGGGCACGTTGATGGTCAGGTCGGCCAGGGTGATGAGCCTGCCGCCGTCCTTGCCGGTGAGCGCCGCGGTTTGCATACCGAGCCCCTTGGCCGCCTCCACCGCCTTGATGACATTGGGCGAGTTGCCGCTGGTTGAGATGCCCAGGGCCAGATCGCCTTCCTTGCCCAGGGCCAGGATCTGCTTGCTGAAGATATCATCAAAGGAAAAATCGTTGCCGATGCTGGTGAGGATGGAGCTGTCCGTGGTCAGGGCGATGGCGGCCAGGGGCGGCCGGTCGATCATGAAACGGTTGACGAATTCGGCCGCCATGTGCTGGGCATCCGCGGCGCTGCCGCCATTGCCGAAGATCAGCAGCTTGTTGCCGCGCTTGATGGTGTCGATCATCCATTGCGCCAGCTGCTTGATGGTGTCGCGCTGGCTGAGAGCCAGGGCCTCTTTGGCGGCAAGGGAATGTTTCAGGCTTTCATCGATGAGCTGGTCCATGGAATCCTCTGGAAATGAGCAAAAACAGCAGGGTTATTGTTCCGGTGGTTAAACACTGATTCAGCCGCGACAGTTATCATCGGCGACGGCTCCTGAATTGTGGCAAAATAGTCCAGCTCCGTTTTTTTGTCAATACAAGCAGGGCAGGGGAGGACAAAGCCGTGGTGGTTTTGCTTGTACCCCCGTGGCTTTTTTTGCCTGCGAAAACCGGAAACCGTCAATTGACAGCAGCGCATGGAACCGTCTATGATTGAGTAGGATCTCCGAACCGCACACCGGCAACAGCCAATCTGGGAGGAAACACCATGCAAAGGATATCGGCCAGACCGGCAGTCAGGGTTCTTTTTTCTCTTTTGGCGTTGTGGGGCATGGCCTGCCCACGGCTTTGCCCGGCCCAGGAAACAACCGACGCCATCAGATTCGCTGTGTATCCCTACAAATCCCCCAAGAGCGTGGTCGAGATTTTCGGCCCCCTGGCCGTCCGGATTGAAAAACGGCTCGGGAAAAAGGTGCAGCTCGTTTCCGCGCCGGACTCGGACACGTTTCTGAAGAAGAGTCTGGCCGGAGAATACGACCTGGCCCTTCCCGCGATTACCGCCTACTACAAGATACAGCCCGCCGGGTACACGGTGATCGCCAAAGGGGTTCCCTCTTTCTGGGGCGGGGTCATCGTCCGTCAGGACAGCGGGATCAAAACCATCGAGCAGTGCCGGGGCAAGAAGGTCGCCGCCATCGGTGAATATTCCTATGCCGGGTATATGTTTTTCAAGGATCTGCTCGACGAAAAAAAGATCGACTCGACCAAGGATCTGGATATCCACTTTCTCGGCAAGCTCGACACCATCATCTATGGGGTTCTCAACAAAAAGTACGATGCCGGGGTTATCCGGCTCGACACCCTGGACATGAAGGATTTCGCGCCGATCAAGGATCAGTTTCGAGTCGTGGCCCGATCCGCCGAGATTCCCCAGTTTCCCTTTGTGGTCAAGAGCGGCATGGACCAGCGCACCATCGCCGCCATCCGTGAGGTGTTGACCTCGCTTTCTCCGGACAGACCCGAAGATCTCGAAATCCTGAAAAGCCTGCAGATCAAGAAAATCGTGAGCGCGACCAAGGGTGATTACGACCCGTTCTACGAAGTCATCAAAAACAACGAATACTACAAGCACCACTGATGACCTCCTTCCGCCTGCGCACCCATCTTATTGTCTATTGCACGGCCATCACCCTGCTGTTGACCACCGCGCTCATCTTCCTGTATTCCGATATTTTCAAGAGCCATGCCATCGGCAATCTGTCCGCCTATGGCATGGCCGTCACCCGCAGCACCTCCTTTGCCGTGATCGATGACCTGATCACGGAAGATTACGCTCCCCTCCAGGAATATGTGCGGGATACCTCCTCCCTTCCCAGTATCGATTCCATCCAGATCGCGAACAACCAGGGGAACATCCTGGCCGCCTCCGAGGTGCGGCTGCTCGGCACCACCATGGAGGATGATTTTGCCGTCAAGGACAATGACCTCAAGGTCAAAATCGATTCCGCCCATGAGCAGCTGGTGGTCACGGCGCCCATCGCCGTTGGCGGGATGGTGTTCGGGGTAACCAGGGTTTCCCTGTCCATGAAACCGATTCTTGCGCAACTGCGTGAGATCCAGAGAAATACGGCCCTCACCGGCCTTGGCTTCTGGATCCTCGCCGTTTTTCTCGGCTCGTTTCTGGCCCAACGCTTGAGCGGTCCGGTTCAGCGCTTCATGCAGGTAACCGACAGCATCACCCAGGGCAATTTCAATGTGGAGATTCCGGCGCCCAAGGGGGTGCTGGAGCTGGAACGTTTTTCCCACACCCTGCGTGTCATGGCCAGCACCATAGCCTCCAGGGAACTTGCCCTGCAGAACTCCGAGAGAAAATTCAGACACCTGTTCGAACGGGCCATGGAGGGGATCTTCGTGGCCAACGAGAAGGGAGAACTCCTCGATGTAAATCCCGCCTTCATCTCCATCCTTGGCGCCTCCTCGCGGGAGACCATGCTCGGCCGGAACCTGTTCGCCAGCATCTTCGAAAGCGAGGAATCATTCGCCAAGTTCAAAAAATTGATAGACGACCAGGGGTTTGTCAAGAACTACGAGCTGACCTTGATCGCAAACAACAGCACCCCCATCATCGCCTCCTTGACCTGCCATGTGGTCCGAGGATTTGGCGGGGCTGTGAACAAATACGAGGGGTTGATTCGCGACATCACCGAACAGAAAACCGCGGAGCGTGAGATTGCCAGGATTCGCAACTACCTGAACAATATCATCGAATCCATGCCCTCCGTGCTGGTCACCCTGGACGCCGACTGCATCGTTACCCAATGGAATACCGCGGCCTGCCGCCTCACCGGTATCTCCTCCCAGGAGGCAATCGGCAGGAAGATCTATGATACTGCCCCGTTCTTTTGCAAATACACCCAACAGGTCGATGAGACCAATCGCAGCCGGAATCCGGTGACCCTCCATCGCGAACAGGTGCATCAGGATCCCGAACATCTCTACAACCTGACCTTCTTCCCCCTGGTCGCCAACGGCACCGCCGGGGTGGCCATCCGTCTTGACGACATCACCGAACTCGAACACAAGGAACAGCAGTTGCGGCAGGCCCAGAAGATGGAATCCATCGGCACCCTTGCCGGGGGATTGGCCCACGATTTCAACAACGTTCTTGCCGGCATTCTGGGCAATCTCTCCCTGCTCCAGTACAAGCTCAAGGACCACCCAACCCTCTCCGCCACGGAGATGAGCGAGTATCTTGATCGCATGGAAAACGCGGGGCAGCGGGCCGTGGACATGGTGCGTCAGCTGCTTACCCTATCCCGCAGACAGCAAGCCGATCTGGTGCCCGTGGATCTGAACCTCTCCCTCAAACATGTGCGGAAGATCGGGGAAAACACCTTTGACAAGTCCGTGCGGATAGTGGAGCATCCCGCGGCGGAACCGGCCTATGTGCTTGCGGACACCACCGAGATGGAGCAGGTTCTCCTGAACCTCTGCATCAATGCGGTGCACGCCATGACCATCATGCGGGAAGATACGCAATGGGGCGGCACCCTCACCGTGGCCATTGAAAAGATCACGGTGGACCCGGTGTTCCAGAAAAAGCACCCCGAAGCAGTCGGCAGCGCCTACTGGCGGGTCTCGGTGAGCGACACCGGGGTGGGCATGGACACCAAGACAGCGGCCAAGATCTTCGATCCGTTCTTCACCACCAAGGAGCAAGGCAAGGGCACCGGCCTCGGCCTGGCCATGGTCTACAACATCGTCCGTCAGCAGCAGGGTTTCATCGATGTCTATTCCGAACCGGGGCTTGGCTCCACCTTCAACGTCTATCTTCCCGTCCTGATCCGCCAGGGAGAAGCCCTCCCTGCCGCGCAGAGCCTCGATATCATGCGGGGAGAGGGGCTGGTTCTGGTGGTGGATGATGATGAACTCGTCCGGTCCATGGCGGAGGACGTCTTGTTGGCCGTGGGCTATTCGGTGCTCACCGCGGCCAACGGCCAGGAGGGGGTGGATCTTTACCGGCAGCATCAAGCACGGATAAAAGCGGTGCTTCTGGACATGGCCATGCCGGTTATGTCCGGAAGGGAGGCCTTTATCGAGATGCAAAAAATCAATCCGGAGGTGAAGGTGCTTCTTGCCTCGGGATTCCGCAAGGACAATCGGGTGGATGAGATTATCCGGCTCGGGGTCAAGGATTTCCTGCAAAAACCCTACACCATTACCAGCCTGGCTTCCGCCATCAAGAAGGTGATCGAGACGTAGGCGAACACCGCGAGACCGCGAAGCAGATGCGGCGCCAGGGATCGCTTACACGCTCAGACGCATGCTGATATCCATGGCCCTGGCGGAATGGGTAAGCGCACCCACCGAGATGAGATCAACCCCGGTTTCGGCTATTTCCCGGACATTGGTCAGATTCACCCCGCCGGAGGCCTCCACCAGGGCGCGGCCGGAAATCAGGCGCACGGCCTGGCGCATCAGGGCAGGGGCCATGTTGTCCAGCATGATGATCTCAACCCCGCAGGCCAGGCATTCTTCAACCTGGGCGAGATTTTCGGTTTCAACCTCGATCTTTAACGTATGCGGCGCCTTGTCCCGAAGGGTGTGCACCGCCTGGGTGATGGAGCCTGCTGCCGCGATATGGTTGTCCTTGAGCAGGATGCCGTCGGCCAGACTGAAACGGTGATTGTGCCCCCCGCCGACCCGAACCGCGTATTTTTCAAACCCTCTCAGGCCAGGGGTGGTCTTGCGGGTGTCGATGATCCTTACCGGCAGCCCCTCGACCGCACGGACAAAGGCGGCGGTCAGGGTGGCGATGCCGCTCAACCGCTGCACCAGATTGAGGGCCAGCCGTTCGGCGCAGAGCAGATCCCGCACCGGACCCTGCGCGGAAAAGATGTGTTCGCCAGGAAGGGCCGTTTCGCCGTCTTTCTTCATGGCCGCACAGGCAATTTTCGGGTTGCGGGTGGTAAAAACAAGGGGGGCGATCTCGTCGAGCCCGGCCACCACGAAGTCTTCCTTGGCGACAAATACGGCTTTGCCCTCCTGGCCAGGCCCAAACACGGAATCGGTGGTGATATCGCCCAAGCCGATGTCTTCCTCAAGAAACTGTTGCAGCTGTCTTGCCACCTGTGTATCCATAACTCTCTCCTTGGACCGCGCTCTTGGCTTTCCTGCACGGAAACCTTTTGATATCTGCCCCATGCACCCCATGTCAAGAAGAAAGGGGGTGCCGGGGTAATTCTAATGTTTACTGGCATATTGGCCGGGGCTGTGGTACAGAGAGATTTTGCTTGAGTAAAGTCAATGACTTCGGGGGGTTGGATGCAGGGTTTTTCCGTGCTCAATATTTTTTTGCTGGTCCTTGGCGGGGGGCTGGCCGGCTTCATCAATACCCTGGCCGGGGGCGGCTCCTTTCTCACCATCCCCCTGCTCATCTTCCTGGGGTTGCCTCCCACCGTGGCCAACGCCACCAACCGGGTCGGCGTTCTTCTGCAAAGCCTCACCGCCACCCGCCAGCTCCACAGCCATGGGGTGTTCCCGGTCAGATTCAGCCTGATCGTCGCCATTCCCGCCGTGCTCGGCAGCGTGCTGGGCACCTACGGGGCGATGGTGATCAGCGATGATGCCTTTAAAAAATACCTCGCCGTATTCATGGTGCTCATGACCCTGACCACCTTTTTCAAGCCCGCGGCCATGCTGCCACGCGCCACGGAAAATTACAGCCTCCGGCGCTGGGGTTTGCTCTGGCTGCTGTTCTTCGGCATCGGCCTGTACGGCGGCTTCATCCAGGCAGGGGTCGGCTTTCTGATCATCGGGGCCATGGTTCTCACCGGCTACGATCTGGTGGCGGGCAGCGCCACCAAGAGCTTTGTCATCTTGCTTCTCACCTGCGTCTCCCTGGCGATCTTCTGGGCCGGCGGCAAGGTGCAGCTGGTGCCGGGGGTGGCCCTGGGGTGCGGCAGCATGCTGGGCGCCTTTATCGGCTCCCACGTCACGGTGACCAAGGGCAATGCCTTTATCCAAAAATTCGTCGTTGCCATGGTGATTCTTTCCGCCATCTTCCTCTTGGTCAAATAAATGTTCACCTTCCTCCATGCCGCGGATATCCATCTCGACAGCCCGTTGCGCGGTCTGGAGGCCTATGCCGACGCGCCGGTTGCCCAGCTCCGCCAGGCAACGCGAAGAGCCTTTGACAACCTGATCGATCTGGCCATCGAGGAGCGGGTCGCCTTTGTCCTTTTGGCCGGCGATCTCTACGACGGAGAATGGAAGGATTACAACACCGGCCTTTTCTTCATCGACCGGATCTCCCGGCTGCGCAAGGAGAATATCCGGGTTTTCCTGACCTCGGGCAACCATGACGCGGCAAGCCAGATCAGCAAAGGACTGCGGTTGCCGGACAATGTCCACCTCTTCTCCACAAAACAGCCCGAGACCGTAACCATCGACGCGCTGGGGGTTGCGGTGCATGGCCAGGGCTATCACACCCGAGCTCTGGCCGAGAATCTTGCCCGCAACTTTCCCCAGGGTCTCCCGCATCATCTGAACATCGGCCTGCTCCACACCTCCCTCACCGGCAGAGAGGGGCATGAACCCTATGCCCCGTGCTCCCTTGACGATCTTTTGGCCAAGGGCTATGACTATTGGGCCCTTGGCCATGTGCATGCCCGGGAGGAGGTAAGCCAATCCCCCTGGGTTGTTTTCCCTGGCAATATCCAGGGCAGACATATCCATGAGGCGGGAAACAAGGGGGCCACCCTGGTGCGGGTGGACGAACGGCGGATCAGTGCGGTCGAACACCGCGACCTGGACGTGCTGCGCTGGTCCCTCTGCAGGGTTGATCTCACGGACTGCACCACGGTGGATCTGGCCCTTGACACGGTCCGTCAGGCGATGGAGGCCCAACAGGCCCGCGCCGACGGCAGGCCCGTGGCGCTCCGCTTGCAATTGGCCGGAGAATCCCCGATCCATGCCGAACTCCACCGGGAGTCCGCACCTCTGACCGAGGAGTTCCGCGCCCTTGCCGCGGGGCTGGGCGAGATGTGGCTGGAGAAGGTGGTCTTTGCCACCCAACGGCCCGTTCCCCTCACCCAAAGCCTCGGCGCGGAAACGCCCATGGCGGATCTGATCCAGGCCATCGACCGCCTTGATTTTCAGCCGGAAGCGCTCCTTGAGCTGGTGCCGGAGATAGGGATCCTCCAGAGCAAACTGCCGCCGGAACTCCTGCAGGAGGGCGGGCTTATCCCGGCATCCCAGGCAGGTTCCCTGTGCGAAGAGGTCAAGGAGATGCTCCTCGCCAAGTTGCTGGGGCAGGGGGGGAGCCGGTGAGGATCGCCAGACTCGAACTCAAGGCCTATGGCCGTTTCACCGGTCGCACCCTGGAGCTGGGCCCTGGCCTGCACATCGTGCATGGCCCCAACGAGGCGGGGAAAAGCACCACCCTGCGGGCGCTCAAGGCCTGGCTCTTCGGTTTTCCCGAAAGAACCCCCGACAACTTCCTCCACGCCAACGATCAATTGCTGGTGGGCGGCTGCCTGCAGACGGAAGATGGCCGGGAACTCGCCTTTTATAGGCGTAAGAAGAGAAAGGGCGATCTTCTTGACCATAACGGCAACCAGGTGGCCGCGGATGCGCTTGCCGGATTTCTGCCCCTGGCAGAGCAAACGGTTTTCGAATCGCTGTACGGCCTGAGCCATGAGGATCTCATCCGGGGCGGGGAGGACATTCTGGCCCAGAAGGGCGAGGTAGGGCAAGCCCTGTTCTCCGCCGGAACCGGCATCTCTTCCCTGCGCGGAGTTCTTGCCGGGCTGGAGAGCGAGGCCGAGGCATTGTTCACGGCGCGCGGCACCAAGCGGGAGATCAACGAGGCCCTGGCAGCCTACAAGGAAACGCAAAAAATCGTGCGGGATGCCTCCCTTTCCAGCCGGGACTGGCACGAACTCAACAACAGTTTGACCGAGGCACAGACGGCCCTGCTGGCCATTGAAGAGCAACACGGGGCAAAAGACCGGCGCAGGCGGCAACTGGAGCGCATCCACCAACTGCTGCCCCAGCTTGCCCTGCGCAATGCCCTGCGGCAACAACTTGCCGGACTGGGCGAGGTGGTGGAACTGCCGGATGATTTTTCCACCCACCGCCAGGAGGTTGAAAGAGCGCTCCATACCCTGGCGCGCCGGGAGGCAGACCTTGCCGGAAAACTGGCCCAGCGCGAGAAGATGTCTGTTGTCTCCCCCCATCAGGCGGTGCTCGATGCGGAGGATGCCATCGAGGAGCTGCACCAGCGCCTGGGCAGCTATAACAAGGCCAGGGAGGACCAGCCCAATCTGGAAGGAATGCGGATCAGCTGCAAGAGGGAGGCGGCCGAATTCTTGAGGATGGTGCGGCAGGATATTTCCTTGGAACAGGTGGAATCCCTCCGGCCTGTTTCCAGACGGAGAAATATCGTCGTGGATCTGTCCACCCGGCATAAAGGGTTGCAACAGGGGCTTGCCCAGACAGAAAAAGACCTGCGGGAAATCCGGCGGGAGCTGACGACAATCGACGAAGAACTCGCCCGGCTCCCCCTTGCAAAGGATGCCTCGGGCTTGAACCAGGCCTGCCGCCTTGCCAGAAAATCCGGAGCAATCGATGAGGATCTGGCCGCCAGGGTGCGGCTGGCAGAGGATAAAAAGCGCGACTGCCTTGTCGCCCTGGAACGCCTTCCTCTCTGGTCCGGCGATCTCGCCCGGTTTCTTGCCCTGCGGTTACCCCTGCCCGCAACAGTCCGGGAATACGAGCTGGCCTATAATGAGCATGAAACGCGCCAGCGGGACATGCAAAGGGAGAGGGACCGGCTGCGCAAGGATCTTGCCAGAAAGCAAACCTCCATCCAACAGCTTGAGACAACCGGGAGCACGCCGACGGAAGATGAGCTTGTCCTGATCCGGAGCCAGCGCGACCTGGGGTGGGAGCTTCTCCGCCGCCAGTGGCTCAAGGGCGAAGACCTCGCAGGGGAAGATCTTGCCTTCGGGCAGGAGCTGTCCCTGCCCGAGGCCTATGAAAAAAAGGTGGCCCTGGCGGATACCGTGGCGGATCGTCTCCGGCACGAGGCGGACCGGGTCCAAGCCTTCGCGGCGCTGAAGACGGAACAGCAGAGCCTGACCAGGGAGCTTACCGGACTGGAAAGCGAGACGAACCGGAGCATCCTTGCCTTCGCGGCCATGGATGCGCAATGGCGCGCGCTTTGGGAGGAATGCGCGATCAGCCCCCTGTCTCCGAGGGAGATGCTGGTCTGGCTTGTCGAGGCCGGCGCCCTGCGGCGCGGCGCGGATGAGCTGCTGGCCGAGGAGCGTGAGCTGGCAAGAAAGAACAATGAACGGCAAGCGCTGAAAAACGGTTTATCCAGGGAGCTTGCCGCGCTGCGCGAGGAAATCCCCCTCGAAAGCGATGCGCTTGAACCCCTCCTCCTGCACGGAGAGACGGTTCTCTCAAGGCTCACGGAGATCGAGGGGAAACGGGGCCGGCTTCTTGAAAAAAGGGCCGGTCTTCTGGGAAACGCCGGGGTTACGGAAGCGAAAAAAGCGGATATCTCCCAGGATCTTACAACCTGGCGCCGGGAGTGGCAGGAGGTGGTTGCCGAGCTTGGGGGTGACAGGGATATCCACCCCGCCGAAGCCGGGGATCTTTTGGACCATCTGCACGGCTGTTTCAACAAGCTGAAAGAGGCCGAGGATCTGCGCAAGCGCATTGATGGCATTGTGCGCGACACCAGACGATTCGAGGAGGAAGCCCTGGCCCTGGCCGAAAGGATCTCCCCCGCCAACGCGGGTCAGCCGGCAGGGGAGATTGTGGCCCGGCTCAAGGCTCTTCTCAATCAGGCCCGGACTGAAAAGACCCTGCGGGACGGGTATCTCAAAAAAGAAAAAGAAGAGGCGGAAGAGGCGCGCCTCCTGGGTGAGGAACGGAAAGACCTGGAATCCCGGCTTGCGGAACTCTGCCGCCTGGCCGGGAAGGTTTTACCGGAGGAACTGGAAGCAACGGAAAAACGCTCGGCCCAGTTTCGCAGCCTTGTCGCGAGCCTCGCCCAAACCGAGAAAACTCTCATCGAGGGCGCGGGCGGCCTCTCTCTTGCCGAGCTGGAGGGTCAGGCCGCAAGGATCGATCCGGATGCGCTTCCCGAGGAAATCACCCGGCTGACCCAGGAAATCGAGCAGGAGCTGGCCCCGGAGGGCAAACACCTCTCCGTGCTCATCGGAGAAAAACGACACCAGCTCCGGCAGATGGACGGCAATGCCAGGGCCGCCGAAGCAGCGGAGCAGGGCGCCCGGTTGCTCGCCAAAATAAAACGGCTGGCGGAGCGCTATATCCAGCTCAAGGTGGCGGCACATGTCCTGAAAAACGAGATCGAGCGGTTTCGCAGCGAAAACCAGACCCCGGTGCTGGCCATCACCTCCCGCTATTTTCACGATCTCACCCTGGGTTCCTTTGCCGGGTTATTGACCGATGAAAATGATCAGGGCGAGCCGGTGTTGGTTGGCACACGGCCAAACGGCGCCAGGGTTTTGGTGGAACGGATGAGTTCCGGCACCCGGGATCAGCTCTATCTTGCCCTGCGTCTTGCTTCCTTGGAGTGGCGCATTGAAGGGCATGAGCCCATGCCCTTCATCCTGGATGACATCCTGGTGAACGCCGACGATGCCCGTTCCCGCGCCGCGCTGAAGATTCTGGCTGGGCTGGCCGCCAAGACCCAGGTCATCCTTTTCACCCATCACCGGAGGATCGTTGACGAGGCGCTTCAGCTTACCACCCCCTCCGGGCTCCAGGTGCATGAACTGGGGGCCTAGTAAAGACGAAGCCGTTTCTTTTTAAGGAACATTTACCCGCCTCCGCGTGTCAGAGAAGCGTGGCGGGGCGTTGCAAGCAAATCTCTCCCATAACGGGTGGACCCCGTCGCATCATTAAATCCCTATCAAGGAAGGAGGCTTTACGACATGGCATTACAACCAGAACAAGCTCCAGCAGGCGCCTTTAAAAAAGAGACCGTGCTTGTCATCGGCCTCTGCTGCCTGATCATCGGCTTTCTCTCCGGAATCGTCTTCAGTATCTACAAGGCCCCGGCAGGCGGGGGAGCGGCCAAGGTTACCGCGGGCCAACCGGAAACCCAGTCGGGAAAACTCACGGCCGAGCAGACCCAACACCTGTTGCAGCTTGAACTCGAGGTGCAAAAAAACCCGGAAAACGTCGAGGCCTGGACCAACCTTGGCCATCTGTACTTTGATTCCGACCAGGCGGACAAGGCGATCACCGCCTACACCAAATCCCTGGCCCTGGCTCCGAACAATGCCGATGTGCTCACCGACCTCGGGGTCATGTACCGGCGGGCCGGCGACCCGAAGCAGGCCATCGCCTCCTTCGATAGGGCGATTCAGGTAAACGCCAAACACGAAACCGCCCGGTTCAACAAGGGGATTGTTCTGCTCTACGATCTCAAGGATCAGCCGGGCGCCATTGGCGCCTGGCAAGAGTTGATCAGCCTCAACCCAATGGCCACGGCGCCCAACGGTCAGCTGGTCAGCGAGATTCTCAAGGAAGTACAGGACAAGAAAATGAAATAAGGAACTTTTTCACCCGGGTCTTGGCCAACGCTTGGGAAAATTTCTTTGACATCAACCTGTTACAGGAATATCCTGTAACAGGTGTTTCAAAGGAAGACACAACGGCGTTACACTGCGGAGGGGAAAATTTCCCCTGGGGCGAATCTGTATGGGCCAAGAACATCGACGGGCAAGGCGATTCAACGTCAGCGTGGCGGTCACGCTCATCCTGCGGGACACGAAACACCGGCTGAATCTCGCCGACCCGGTGTTGGGAGAGCTGGTGGATATCTCGCTTTACGGAGCCCGCCTGTCCGTCTCCCACATCCACACCGGCAGCCACCATCTTTTCTATGCCTGTAACGATGACCCGGACAAGGAGATCCATCTCGAAGTGATCGACGGGGAAGAGGGAGACAGGCTTGTTATTCCCGCCCATCCCGTCTGGTTCGACCATGTTCTTACCAGCCCGAGCAGACATTTCGAACTCGGGCTGGAATTCCTCATCCCCCCCGAAGACCCCAACATTGCAAGGCTGCACGCATTTCTTGCCGTACAGCCCCCCCTGGAAAGCGGCTGGCTGAAGCGCCTTTTCCGGCTTGGCTAAGCCAAGGATTTTCGCAGATTGTGCACCTCGGGCAATTTCCGCCGCAACCCTTGTATCTCCGGCGCCTTGTCCAACCACTGGCCGACCAGCTCGAGCATGGTCCGCCCCTGCTCCGGGCATTCGGTGTTCAGCCGGTAGATGATCCAATTCCCCTCCTTGCGGAAGGAAACCAGCCCGCTATCCTCAAGGATGCGAAGATGTTTGGACACCGTGGGCTGGGCCACGCCCAGGAGCGCGGTCAGCTCACAAACGCACAGCTCTCCCCCTCCCAGCATGGTGATGATCTTGACCCGGTTCGGGTCGGACAGCGCCTTCATGAGCCGGACAAATTCCTTCATGGATATCCCCATGTTATTTTTTTTCAGGCTCAGTGGCCGCATCGGGTAACACCGGGGAAAGGATATGAAAGGGCAGAAGCAGTGTTCTCTTGACGATGTTCAGCAACCCTTCGCCCACCGCGCCGGGAGGCAGAAGCGTAACCTGGGGGTCGCTCGCCTTGCCGGTGACCCCAACCGGGAAGGTGACCAGGGTGGCGGTTTCCCCGCCGATGATCCTGCCCACCAGCGGCACCTTGCTGACAATGGCGTCAAGGGTTTTAAACGGCGAGATCATGACCACGACATCCAGCTCAAAGGTGGTGAGATTCATCTTGCCCCGGGCAAAAAGATTGAGCCCCTCGCCCCGGACCACCGCTTCATCGATGATCAGCTCGTTCTCCTTGACATGGGCCTTCAGGAGGAGATCCGTGTAGGGGAATCCCTTGGTGGAGGTTGTTGAACCATTTTCCTCCTGGCCCACGCTGAAAAGATCCGTGATGTTGACCACGCTGAAGATCCTTGCCAACAGCTTCATGCGCAGAATCCGCCCCTGATGGGAGTCTATCCGTAGATTGCCATCCTGCCAGTTGTCCAGCACCCCCTCCAGACGGCCATTGAGGGAGAATTCCCCTTCGATGATATCCTGCGGGTAGCCCAGGCAGGGGAGAACGGTTTCAAACCGGGGCGGGGTAGGGCAGGCGCTGCTCAGGGAAAAATGGCTCTTGCCCAACTCGGGCGTGGAAAACCATTCGCCGGTGGTGTCCAGACAGCAGAGCCGGCCATCGCTTATGAGCGCGGACAACCTCCACTGGGGATGAATCCTGATTTCTCCCTTGAGCGGCTGCCAAACCAGGGTGGCAGCCGAACTATCCCCCGATTTTGGGCCGGAGGTGAATTCGTCCACATCAAAAACCACGGTGCCGGTAATATTCCAGGGAGGTGTCTGCTGGGGCTCTTCGGAAGAAGAGGGTTTGTCGCCCTTCTCCTTGATCCGTTTCAGGGCGTCCCTAAAATCCAGCAAGGTTTTCCTGGAAAGCGCCGGAGAGGCAAGATCAAGCTTCAGGGAAAGCCCGTTGGCAACACGGGAGACCAATCCGTTGACCACCACGGATTCCTTGTCGTTAAAGGCGCAGGCCAGACGCCTCACCTTGAGATCCTTGCCAACCCCAGCCAGGCGAAGTTCCTGGATATCAACAAAGCGTCCGCTCTCCTCGTCCCAGAACCAACGCAGGTTCGTGGCTTCAAGTTGGCCGCTGAAGGCAACCTTGTTGGGATCCTGAGGCAGATAGAGCTGGAAATCTCCGGCGATCTTGCCTTGCAGCAGATTTTTCCGCTCCAGCAGCTGGTCAACGGTGTGCTTGGACAATTCCCCCTTCCAGGAAAAGAGGAAGGTTTCCTTCGTATTATCCAAAAAATCCAGGGTGACCGTGGCGTCTTCCTTGCCGCCGTAGACATGCGCCGCCATTTTCAGGGGGTCGTCCTTGGTGAATTCCAGGGAGATATCGGCCCTGGGAGGAGTGCTGAATATCCCCCCCTCCGGCCGGATCAGCCCCTTGGCAAAGGTTTTTCCTTCCCGCAGATCGATCTGCAAGGATTCCACCTGGAGGGGGAGGTGCGGGAAAAGGGAGGGGGAGACGAGATGCCGCTCCTTGAGCCATTGCCCCAGGCCGGGTCCGACCTTGCCCTGCAGGGATATCTTGCCGCGCAACGCGGAAAAAGCCTGGTGGGTCAAGGAAGCGCCAAGGGTGAAGGAATCCCCGAAGATGGAACCGGTGGCCTCGGCAACCGTGATCGCGGTATTCGAAAGATGGCCCTTTCCCTGTTGTATCTGGATCGGTTCCGGAAAAAACGGCGTTTCCACGGCAAGATTGCGCACCAGAACATCCGCGTCCGCCTTCCACAGTTTGGGCTCCGAGGCCTTCCCTGAAATCGTGGTGTTCCGCAGCTCTATCCGGCCATCGGCCCGGGTGATATTTTCCCGCAGAGTCCCGCTGATCTCCTTGAAATAGGAGAGGTCTTCCTTTTCCAGCTCTTTTGCCGCCAGCACCCCATCAAGCTGGGTTACCTCAAGGAAGACATCGTCCGGCCAGCGCACCTGCCCGGCTGATTTTTTCACCACATGGGGGCCATAGGCGCCACGCACGTTCCGCCATTGCATCATGGGCGGGGCAATGGTCATCCCGCCGCCCTCGACGGTGAAATCCCAGGCAAGCGGCGCATAACGTCCCTTGCCGTGCATGGCGGCAACCTCAAGCGCCACCTTGAAATCCCGCAGGTGGTCGCCAAGATGGAGATGGCCTGTTGCCCGGCCCGAAACCCCGCTGAACTTGGCCAGTTCTTCCTGAAAGGTCTGGTGGGCGACGAGCCGCTTCAAAACATCCGGAAGTTCGGCCAGATCGGCGTCAAGATCAACGTCGAGCTTGAAGGTGAAATCATCGTCGGGCAGACCCAGGACCAGATGGCCGTTGCGGCCCCGGCTGTTACCCATGCGGGCCTCCTCGCCATCCACCACCAGCAGCCCTTTTTCGATCCGCATTCCGCCCTTGACGTTGGTCAGCAGCAACTCGCCTTCCGGGATCATGATCGAGGCGTCGATCTCCTCGGCGGTGACGTGCATGTTGCGCACATAATGAAGATCCGCCGCCGTGCCCCTGAAACTGTAGCTGGCCTTGCCAACCGTGCCGCCCCGCACGATTTTCCCGGTCTCGTTGGCAATGTAATTATCCCCCCACATGGCGAGAACCACCTCGCGAATCCGGGTCAGATTGAGATCCTCGCCCTTGAGATCGATCTGCCACACCGGCGCCGGATTTTCCTTGGACCCTCCGGAACGTTTCACCGTGCCGGCAAGTTTCAAGCCGGGTTCACGCATCTCAAATTCATTGAGGGTCAACAGCAGGTCTTCTCCATCCTTGGCAAAGGTGAGATCGACAATCCCGCAGCTTAAAAGGATCTTTTTATCCCGGGGATAGACCAGCAGGCAGGGGGAATCCCCCTCGATCCTGCCGGTGATTTTCTCCACCCCCCTGCCTTCAACGCTGCCCGAGAGATTGAGCGGAGAATCGCCGGGCGCCAGTTTTCCCTGGGCAAAGGAATAAAACATTGCATGCGGGTTGAAGTTGCGGCAGGAAAATTTCATCCGGTAGGATTGATCCTCCCGGAGATACTCGCCGGATACGGCAAGATGCTCGCTGTCCGCCGGTTTTCCGGAAAGATCGAAATCAACGGCGTCAAGGCCTATCGCCACGCTGCCGTTCAGCGCTTTCAGGGTAAAATCCTTGCTGCGCAGCACCGGCCACTGACTGTTGGCGGCAACCTGCAAGGTGCCGTTGCGGATCACCACCTTCAGGCCTGCAAGTTCAGGGTCCGGGGGTTCGGAAAGCGCGGTTGGCAGCCGCTTCACCCGCATCTCGGGGTCCACCAGCACGACCTTGCCGATCCGGACCTGGCCGCGGAACAGACCCCACCAGTCCGGATACACCTTGGCCATGGGGGCGGCCAACGAGGATTCCTCGCTGGTGAAGCGGGTGTCGCGCAGGTTCAGGTGGGGCAGGGGCAGCCAGGCCCACTCCAAACGGCCGGTATGCAGCTCGCCCTCCAACCGGGCGTTTACCTGGGCGCTCATCCGGGTCTTGAGCGTGTCAAGATCGATGAAACGAGGGAGCAATACAACAGGGCCCAGGACGCCCAACAGCAGAAAAACACCGCAGGCCAGAAAAATTTTGGTTCTAAGGCGCGGACCGGAGATAGATGGCAGTTTCATAAAGTATCAAAGGCTGGGCCGCTGGCGGCCGGCATATGGCTGGAGCTGGATGCGAACCGGGACACAAAACGACCCTGGCGGTTCGCCACAACATCACAGGGGATAGTAGCACAACTAGATAAAAGGTGAAAGGTCCAAGGCCAAAGGTTCAAGGAGGAAAGCCTGTTTTTTTGACCTGTAACCTTGAGCCTTTTACCTTGCCAGTTTCCGCGCAATGGCGTATTTTCTCAGAAAATTCAGGCACACGGAACCTCCAGAGAAAAAATATGACCAAAACACGCATCGGGGTTATCGGGGTAGGGTACCTCGGTAAGTTTCACGCCCAAAAATACATGGCAAACCCGGAGGTGGAGTTGGTTGGGGTGGCGGATGCCAATCCGGCCAGCGCCGCCGAGGTCGCCGCATTCTGCAAAACCACCGCCTTTGATGATTATCAAGCCCTGCTCGACCGGGTCGATGCGGTGAGCGTGGTGGTGCCCACCAGCCTGCACCATCAGGTAGCCCGGATCTGTCTCCTGGCCGGCAAGGATGTGATGCTGGAAAAGCCCATGACCACCACGCTGGCCGAGGCCGATGATCTCATCGGGCTGGCCGAGCAGGGGCAGCGCATCCTGCAGGTCGGCCATATCGAGCGGTACAATCCTGCCATTCTGGCCATGGAAGAACACCTCACCCAGCCGCTTTTCATCGAATCGCACCGGATCCATGTCTTCAAGCCCCGCGGCCTCGATGTGGACGTGGTGCTCGACCTGATGATCCACGACATCGACATTGTTTTGAGCATCGTCAAATCGCCCATTGCCTCCATGCACCCGGTGGGCATGCCGGTGTTCACCCGGACCACCGATATCGCCAATGTCCGGTTGATCTTTGAAAACGGCTGCACCGCCAACCTCACCGTAAGCCGCATTTCCAAGGACAATATCCGGCGGCTCCGCGTGTTCCAGCCCAACTCATTCCTGGCTGTTGACTACGGCAAGAAGGAGATCACCGTGATCAAGCCCGGCAAGGGGCTGGACGAAAACTCCATGCCCCGGGAGGAGATCGTCTCTTCCTGCTACCTGCACCAGGACGCCCTGGAGATGGAGCTGCGGGATTTTGTCAAGAATGTCCGCAACCGGACCCAGCCCAAGGTCTCGGGCAGGGAAGGGCGCTTGGCCCTGGCCGTGGCCCAGGAGATCATGGCCCGGATCAAGGAACATGCCGCCAGCCATCCCCAGCTGTTCAAAGGCTGAATCCCCCATGAAAGAAACTCCCCTGCGCATTATGATCGTGGCCGGCGAGGCCTCCGGCGACATGCACGGGGCAAAGCTCGTCGCCGCCATGCGGGAACAGGCCCCGGATCTTGCAATCTGCGGCATCGGCGGGCCTGCCCTGGCCAAACAGGGGGTGGAAATCCTCTACGATTCCGCCCGGCTCGCCGTGGTGGGCATCGTCGAGGTCATCAGCCATTTCCGCTTTATCCGCGAGGCCATGCACGCCCTTGAAAAACGGCTCAGGGAACAGCCGCCCAGCCTGCTCATCCTCATCGATTACCCCGACTTCAACCTGATCCTGGCCAAGAAAGCCAAGCGGCTCGGCATTCCGGTGTTCTATTACATCAGCCCGCAGGTCTGGGCCTGGCGTTCCGGCAGGGTGAAAACCATCAAGGCGCGGGCAGACCGGCTGGCCGTGATCCTGCCGTTTGAAAAGGAGTTTTACAAAAAACGCGGGATGGCGGTTGATTTTGTCGGCCACCCCCTGATGGATACAGTGCATGCCACCCAAACACGGACGGATTTCCTGCACTCCCTTGGCCTCGCCCCGGAGAGCACGGTGATCGGCATCCTGCCCGGCAGCCGCAAGCGGGAGATCGCCGGGATGCTCCCGGTATTTTTAGCGGCGGCGAAACAGATGCGGGAACGGATGGCCGAACCGGTCTTTCTTCTGCCCCTGGCCCCCACCCTGAGCGAGGATGATCTACTGGCCAACGGCTTGGCGGAGGCGGGGGTCGAGGTGCGTGTGATCCGGGAAAACCGCTACGATCTCATGGGCGCCTGCGACGCGGTGATGGCCGCCTCGGGCACCGTTTCCCTGGAATTGGCCATCCTGAATGTGCCCATGGTGATTTCCTACCGGGTGTCGCCGCTCACCTATTTTCTGGGGCGGCGGTTGATCAAGGTCCAATACGCTTCTCTGGTCAATCTGGTGGCCGGGCGGGAGGTGGTGCCGGAATTGCTGCAGGATGAGGCGGTGCCAGAAAAAATTGCCGATGCCACCCTGCGCCTTCTCGAAAATCAGGCGGAGCGCACCCGCATGCTGGCGGGACTTGCCGAGGTCCGGGAACGGCTGGGAGGGCCAGGGGCCTCGGAGAGGACCGCACGGCTGGCCTTGAATCTGGCGCGGCGGTCCGGGAGCTGAACTCACTCCTTCTTCGTCTTCAACTCGCGGATCAGGGGGGAGTTTTCCGCCATCACCTTCTCGTAGCAGTGCGGGCAGATGCCGTGGGTAAAGAGGATGTCCGTATTCTGGTGCAGATAAACCTCCAGATCGTGCCAGGCGTTCTTATCGTCCCGGATCTTCCGGCAATAGGAGCAGATGGGCAGCAGGCTCTGGAGGTTTTTCAACTCCATGGTCCGGGCCCGAACCAGCTCCTCAAGTTCGGCGTTCTTTTTTTCCAGGGCCAGCAGCAGGGCATGATTTTCCTGTTTGAGCTGATGCCGCTCCAACGCATGGATAATGGCGATGCGCAGCTCTCCGCTGGTCCAGGGCTTGAGAATGTACCGGTACACCTGCCCCTGGTTGATGGCGGCCATGATGTCGTCCGGTTCGGAATAGCCGGTGATCATAATCCGTTCCGCCTGGGGCGCGATTTCGCGGGCCCGGGCCAGCACCTCGGCCCCGGAAATCCCCGGCATCCGCTGGTCGGAAAGGATCAAGGCGAGGCCGTCCTCCCGGGCCATGATCCCCAGCGCCTCCTCCCCGGAACCGGCCAGCAGGATCTCATACTCATCCGCAAAGGTCTGCTGAAAATTGCTCCGGTTGATCTCCTCGTCGTCGATGAACAGCAGGCGAGGCCGGTTCATCCTTTCTCTCCCTCGAAACTCCGCATGCGCTCCGCCATCTGCTTTCGCCCCTGTTCCACAAACTGCTTGATCTCCTGGCCCAGGGCATAGGTGCCCACGGCGTTGCCGACGGTGAGCCGCAGTTGCTCTTCCTTCCAAGGCTTGACGAAATACCGGTACACCTCCGCCTTGTTGATGGCCTCGATCAGCTCGTGGATCTCGGTGTAGGCGCTGATGATCATCCGGATGGTGTCCGGATACGCCGACCGTATTTCGGTCAGCAGTTCGATGCCGCTCATCCCCGGCATCCGCTGGTCGGAGACCACCAGGGCCATCTCCCCCTCCCGCGCAAGAAGGGCCAGCGCCTCCTTTCCGGACCCGGCGGTGAAGATCTCGAAATCGTCACACAGGGTCTCCCTGAAGTTGACCAGATTGATCTCCTCGTCGTCCACGTACAGCACCCGTCCTTTTTTTGTGCTCATTCTTCGTTCTCCTCGTGTTGTAATGCAATCGGTTCTTGCCCTGCCGGGAGGATCACCTCAAACTCCGCTCCCTGGCCGGGTTCGCTGCGCACCAGAATTCTGCCCCGGTGCCTGCTGATGATGCCAAAGGAAACGCTCAGCCCCAATCCCGTGCCCTTGCCGACCTCCTTGGTGGTGAAAAACGGCTCGAATATCCTCTTTTGAATATCCTTGGGAATACCCGTCCCCTTGTCAGTAAACACTACATGCACGCCATCCTCCGCGCTGAAGGTGCGGATCAGCAAGGAGCCCTTGTCCGGCTGGGCATGAACCGCATTGATGATCAGGTTCATGAATACCTGGCAGAGCTGCCCCTGGGAGCCGGACACCTTGGGCAGATCCTCCGCGAACTCCCTGACCACCTCCATCCTGTGCCTGTACTCGGGAAGGGCCAGGGCCAAGGTGCTTTCCAGGCAATGATTGATGTCTATGGGGCGGGCGAGATCGTTATCCGGCCGGGAGAAATTCTTGAGATCGGTGACTATCTTGCTGGTGCGCCGCGCCCCTTCCCGGACATTGCCCATGAGCAGGTCGATGCTCTGCATCAACTCAGCCACCCGGCCCGCATCCGGACAGCACTGTTCCCCGTGTCCATCCAAAATCCGGCGCAGCTCGCCCAACCGTTTTCCCAGGGGCGGCAGGGCGCCGGTGATAAAGTTGGTGGTATTGTTGACCTCGTGGGCCACCCCCGCGACCAACTGCCCCACGGCGCCCATCTTTTCCGACTGCACCAATTGGGTTTGCGCCTCCTTAAGCTCCTGCATGGCCTTGGTCAGTTCAGCGGTGCGGGCAGCCACCTTTTCCTCAAGTCCCTCGTTCATCCGGGCGATGGTGTCGAATGATTGATCGAGCCGGGTGACCAGCCGCTTCAAGCTGTCGTCGAGCTGGCCGAGTTCATCGGTTGCCTTCTCCTCTTCCTCCTCTTCCTCCTCTTCCTTCCCCAGCCTTGTTTTCAGGGTTTCGACCAGAACGCGCAGCGGCCTGACAACATCCCGCGCCAGCATGATGGCCAAAAACAGGGAGATGGGCAAAAAGAAGAGAAAGAGCAGCACCGCATGCCGGATGATCCGCGCCATGCCCTGTTCGTACTGACTGCGGCTGAAAACAACCTGTACTCCGCCCAGCGGGATGACCGTACCCTGTTCCACCTTGCCGGTGTCGAAATACAGGGATCCCTGGTCGTTGGACTGCCCGATGGTAACGATCTGTTTACAGAAAACAAAGTATTGCTCCAGATTCCAGTTGGCGGTGGAATCATCACCCTTGGCATTTCTATGTTCCGCCATGAGTTGGACAAGGTGGTCCTTTTCCTCCTGCCGCAGGGGAGGGATCCCTTTCTGAGGCACAAGACGGGAAAAAATCACCCCTCCGTCCTTGTCGTAAACGAAGATGGCAACAATATCGGTTGCCATGAGGATCGCTTCCACGTGTGCGCTGATCTGCTCCATGTTCATGAAAAAAAGCGGCGTTTCCAGGTTGCGGGCCAGCATCGAGGAAACAAAACTCCCCTTATTGAATGTTTCGCTCTGCAGGGTCTGCCTCTGTATCTGGCCGAAAAGCACAATGAGGCCGCCGCCGCAAAGAACCAGGGCTCCAAGAAAGGTAAGGAACAGTTTCAGGCGGTAGCCCCGGGGCAGCCGGATTTTTTTCGTGATCCAGTCCAGGTTTGAAAAAATCATCGTCCACCCTCCGGCGGGGTATAGGTGGCGTCGATACCTTTGTGGGCAAAAGGAACCCCCAACCGTTCAAGCACCGTGGGGTTGGCCACCACCCTGACCTTGCGGGGTGGGGTGAGAAGGGGGATCTCCCCCCCCAAGCCGTCGCGGGCGATCATAACGCCAAGCTCGGCGGCCTGGGCTCCCATGTCAACGGTGTCGAAGGTGACAGCCATGGCAGCGCCCTGCGCCAGATACTTCTCCGAAAAGCTGATGATGGGAACGCGGTGTTTCATGGAAAATTCCAGCAGACGGCCCAAGACCTGCGGCGTGGTAAGCTGCGGGTCGGGCAGCAACCAGTAGGCATCGACCGTGCCGACCAGTTCCTGGAGCGCCCCCGGCAGGCTGGTCTGGCTGTCGAATTTTTTGAAGAGCAGGGTCTGGACCGAAGCCACCGGCGAGAGCAGCGCCTCCTGCACCCATTGGCCGGAGTGGGCCGGATTGTACAGAACGCCGATGGAATGGACCTTGGGCAGCGCCTTGTTGATCGCGGCAAGCTGCCGGGAAGGCTGGATGCGCATCTCGATACCGATAAAATTTTTGGGCAGCGGTGTGGCCGAGGGCGCCAGAAGATAGATTACCGGCACCTCCCGCAGATCACGGACGAATGCCAGCGCCTGATCGCCGATGGCCACCACCAGCCGGGCAGCTTGCAGCTGTTTTTTTAGGGAGGAAACATCCGTTGACTGTTGCTCGGAGAGCAGAATCTGTGTTACGCTATTACCGCTGATGCTTTTCGGCCCCGTTGCCGAACGCTGGGTGAGCCAGACCTTTTCAAAGCCCTGACGAGCCTCTTCGTAGGGCTTGAGCGGCGAAGACAGGAGCAGGACGCAGTCCAGCGCCCATGCCGGAGAGGCAAAAAACAGAAGCAACAGGGCTATGAGGAGAATACTCTTCTTCACCGGCGAATCGATCCCGTCAGAAAAAAGGGGAAACATATCCGAACACAAACAATTAATTATAATCCTAGAACCTTGCGCGCCATTGCGCAAGCTTGAGATCAGGTCTCCCTGCGTACAGGGAGGCCACCTGCAACCCGGGGGGGACAGGCAAGGGCGCATAACCTGTTAGGATCATGCGTAATATTTGATTTATTACCTGGGAGACCCGCATGCCACACCCGTATTTTTTCTGTAATCGCACCTCCGCCGGAACCGCCTTCTTTCTCCTCGCCCTGCTGCCCACCCTGAGCAACGGCGCCGAACCGACCGAACCCACAAGCCCCCTGACCATGTACTTCGACGACTCCCAGCTGGTGGAGGTCGCCACCCGCGCCCCCAAACCTCTGCGTCAGGTGGCTGAAAATGTCACCGTTATCTCTGCCGATGAAATTGCCGCCATGCACGCGCATTCGGTGGCCGAGATCATCAGCCGCGAATCCGGAATTTTGGTTGCTTTCTCCGGCCGCGAAATACTCGGCGATGAACAGCTATTCCCTCTTGGCGCCCAACGGCAACAGATATTGATGCTTCTAGACGGCGTCCGGGTCAATCTGAACTCAAACGGCTTTGCCATCCCCAACTTCATACCGGTGGGCATCATCAAACGCATCGAAATTATCAAAGGCCCGGCCTCTTCTGTATGGGGTTCGGCCTTGGGCGGGGTGGTCAACATCATCACCAAGGATGCAGGCAAATCCACGATTCCGACTGGCAACGTCAGCTTGAGTTATGGCGAAGCCAACACCAGGGAGCTGGCGGCTGATCTGGCCGGAGGCAACGAAAAAGCCGGGTATTACGTCTATGCTGGCAACATCGACTCCGACGGCCTGAAGAATGACCGCTACTCCGAACGGAATGCCGTCTACGGCAAGATGCATCTCAACCTGCCTCATGATTCGACCCTGGTGGCCAGCGGCGGCTCCAGCAATCCTTCCTTCAAAGCCCTTGACTGGCGGGAGGCTTGGGGCGTTCCAAGCCTGGATGTTTACGAGGATGCCAGCAACGACAACCTTTGGGGCACCCTCTATTTTGACAGCCGTTTCACCGAGCGACTCAACATGCACCTTGCTGTCCAGCGCTATAAGAACGATTTCACCAATGATTTTCGCTCCCTGGGGACAGGAGTGGGTGGCACCAAAGGTGAAATGGTCTATTATCAGAACTGGAAGGATACCAACACCAGTGTCAACGGCACGCTCAACTGGGCAGGCGAGAGCGTCAACGCCACCTTCGGTGCAGAGTCCAGCCGGAGTTCAATGGATTCAATGACAAGTCTTGGCGCTTTATGGGGGCCATCAACAACATTCAACGATCCGATCAAGGAAGATCGGCGCGCTGTCTTTGCCAACGCCACTTACGTGCTTGGCAAATTTTCCATTACCCCTGGCCTGCGCTACGACTACCACTCCAACTCCAACGAGATTGTCAGCCCCTCTCTTGGCGCCACCTATCAGCTTGCCGAGGACACTCTGTTACGCGCCTCGGTGGCCCGTGGCTTCTCCGCGCCATACCTACAAGCAGCACACGATCATCCTGGCTTGAAGCCGGAGATCATCTGGGCGTACCAAGCTGGCATCGAAACCTTCCGCATCCCCTACCTGACCAGCAAGCTCACCGTCTTTTATCTTGATGTGGATGACGCCTGGCAAACAGCATCTATCCCCTATACAAATGAGGGAAAGGTCCGACGGCACGGGATAGATCTCGACCTGCGAACCCAGGAATTCCATGGGCTATCGCTACGCGCCAATTTCACCTATTCTACAGAAGACAGCATGGGGGATGGCTCCATGAATCTTGAAGGCGACGAGACTTACAGCGCAAACCTCATATTGGGTTACCGTCACAAACCCACCGGCATCCGGGCCGAGTTGGCCGGCAACTACATCTGGTACAATGTGAGTATGCTGTCTCCAACACCAACACCCGACAGCGACACCATGCTCTGGGACGCCATGCTCAGCAAGGATTTTTCTCTGCCGGTCTGTAGCGGAGATATATTCCTCAAGGCACACAACATCTTCAACGGCAATCAAATGTGGGATATTGACTACCCTAACCCGGAACATTGGGTGGAAGTGGGGGCGGTGTTCAGATTTTGATGGAGTTCACAAAAGCCTCCGTGATAGTATTTCATAAAGTCTTTTTTTCTGCTCATTCAACAACAGGAGGACGTATGAAGAAGATTACGATTTTGGCCAAAGGAAAAGATATCAAAACTGTTGCTATAACCATGGCATGCTGTGCCGGCACCCCCTCGGCAGCAAAATAGACCTTGCTGATACAGTTGCAAAAAGGAGGGCTGAAGCCCTCCTTTTTTTTTTGGCGTAATCCAAGGAGTCTGCCATGCAACTCACCCCATATCTGGTTTCCTTCCCGCACCCCGACGCCCCCGGCCAAGTTGTGCTGTTCGCCGCCAAAACCGGCGCCCTCATTGTGCTGCCCCAGGATGATTTTGTTGATTTGCAACAGGGTAGGGAAGAAGCGGAGTATGTTGAACCCCTTAAGGAAATGGGCTTTCTGGTTGAGGGCGTTGCCCAGGAACGCCAGGCGGTGTACGGCTATCTGGACGAACTCAACCGGATCAACCCCACCCTGACCGTTGCCATTGTCCTGGGCGTGAACTGCAACTTTGCCTGCAGGTACTGTTTCCAGGGCGGCCAGAAGAACGGCAAATCAATGGCTGACACAACCGCAGACCAGATGATCGCCTTTATCCGGGAACGGTTCCGTCCGGGCATGCAGAAATTGCAACTCCAGATTTACGGCGGCGAGCCGCTGCTCTACACCGATCGGATCATCTCCCTGGCCCGGCAGCTCAAGCCTTTTGTGGAAGACCGGGGCGGAGAGTTTGTTTTCGATCTGGTTTCAAACGGCTCGCTTCTCACCCCGCAGGTGGTGGACGAGCTGAACCAGTGGGGGTTGGGCGGGGTCAAGGTCACCTTGGACGGTCCGCCTGAAAACCACGACCATTTCCGGCCTTTTAAAAACGGCTCGCCAAGCTTTGCCACCATCGTGAGCAACCTGAAAGAGATCAACGGCAAAACCAAGATCCGTCTCGGCGGCAACTACACCTTTGATAACTACCGGAGCTTTCCGCCCATTCTCGACCACCTGGCCGCCAAAGGCCTCACCCCGGACACGGTGGAGCTGGTTAATTTCAACATCGTCATGCAGGTGAAAGAAGGGCTCAAGGGCAATGGATACCATGGCGGCTGCTGCAACATAAACGAGCCCTGGCTGCGGGAGGCATCCCTCCATGTGCGCGAGGAGGTGTTCCGGCGGGGTTACCCCATCGGCGAGCCGGGGCCCCAGCCCTGCGCCGTGGAGGTGGAGGATGCCTTCACCGTGAACCACGACGGCAGCCTGTACAAGTGCGTGACCTGGGCCGGAAATGAGCGGTTCAAGATCGGCGACATCTGGCAGGGGATAGACCCAGGCTACCGGGAAACCCACCACCTGGGCCACTGGCAGAAAGATGAAAGATGCCGGGAGTGCAAATACCTGCCGCTCTGCTTCGGCGGCTGCCGCTATATGTCCTTTCAACGCGAGGGAAGCATGGCTGGGGTGGATTGCCAGAAGGCTTTTCTGGACGCGACTCTGGAGAAGATGTTAATGCAGGATCTGAAATACCGGTACGCCAATTAGGATTTTGGGCTAAGCTCCCCTCCCTTGACGGGTGTATAGACCGGAGACATAGGTTACACCTGTTCGGGGAGATGGGTAACAGTTTTAAAGCACACTATGAAACTCTCAGATCAATTTGTGCAATACATTGTTGGCAGAAAAAAACCTTTATCATGCCATCTTCATTAACTGGCCGCAACGCAACGGGATAACCTTGAAACGCTTTGCTAACTTTGAAGACGAGACCACGATAATGAATTTCCCCTTTGGCCTGGACCTTTCTGACAATTTCGCCTGGTCCGTATTCGATCAGCGGCAGTTTTTCCGGAAAGCCTCTATCGCTGGGACGGTAACGGCTGGCAGGAACAGCCATGCCGAGGGCTTCGTGGGGGCGCTCCAGATTATAGACGGTGCGCCATTCGTCAAAGCGTCTCTGGCAATGTTCAAGATCGTGAAATACATGCCCCTTCAATACTTCCGCGTCCAGCGTGCGGTGAAATCGTTCATCTTTGCCCTGGGTTTGCGGGTGATAGGGCCGGGAATGGCCCACCCTGATTCCCAAGTGAATCAGCCACGCGGTGAGCGGGGTATAGGGATGGTCAACATCCGAGCCCCATGGCGAGCCGTTGTCCATCGTCATGCGCTCGGGAATGCCATAGCGCCGGAAAGCCTCGGTCAACCTGGCCTGAACAGTGCCGCCCTGCTGATTGGCGCAGGCCTCAAGGCGCAACGAATAGCGGGAATGATCGTCGAGCACGGTCAAGGCATGGCAACGCCCGGCGCTCATCGCAAAATGGCCCTTGAAATCCATCTGCCAAAGGCGATTCGGCGCATCGTGTTCAAAACGCTGCCACGCTTTGTGTTTGGCCGATTCCGCTTCATTCAGCCGACCATGCCGACGCAGTATCTCGGTCAGAGTACTTGCACTGGGCAGCGCTTCATGTCCCAGGTCTTCCAGGCGCCGCTTGATCTTGCGTCCACCCCAAGCAGGATGCGTATCGCGCATCGACAGCGCCAATTGTTCCATAGGCTCAGGAGTCCGGTTGCTCGATCTGAGCGGACGGCGCGAACGGTCTTGCAAACCTTCGTCGCCCGTTTTCCCGTAGCGGCCCAGCCATTTGTAAGCAGTCTTCCGACTAATGCCAAAGCGCCGACACAATTCGCTTATGTTGGCGCAACTTTGACTGGCTAACATGATAAATTCTTTACGTAAGGACATGGTAGACACCTCTTGCCACGGCATGATTGTTTCCTCCCTGCGAAACAATCTACCAGTTTACAAAATGTGTTACCTATGTCTCCGAACATCTGTTACCCATGTCCCCGGTCTATACAATACAACGGGAGGGGCTGGGGGTGGGTGAAGTCGCCAACACCAGCCCCTCCGGCACGTTCCCCCTCACCCTGACCCTCTCCCGCAAGGGGAGAGGGAATTTGTCTCCCGTGGCTCGCTCCTACCGCAAATCCCGCTGCCTGATCGCCTCGTAGAGCACCACCGCCGCGGCCATGCCCAGGTTGATGCTTCTGATGTTGGGGTTGGACATGGGGATGGTGGCGCACCGTTCCCGGTAGAGATCGATGATCTCCCCGGGCAGTCCCTTGGTTTCCCGGCCAAAGACCAGATAATCGCCGGGCTGGTAGGCTACCTCGGTGTACGTTCGCTCCACCTTGGTGGTGAAAAAGTGCAACCGCAGCTCGTCCTGGGCTGCGAGAAACGCATCGAAACTCTCCCAGTAGCGGATATCGACAAACTTCCAGTAGTCGAGACCGGCCCGTTTCAGGTGCTTGTCATCGGTGGAAAAGCCCAGGGGGCGAACCAGATGCAGGACGGTGTCCGTGGCTCCGCATAGCCTGGAGATGCTCCCGGTGTTGGGGGGGATCTCCGGCTCGACCAGGACGATATGGAAAGGGGCAGGGCAGGGGGCTGACACTAGAGCATGGAGATCGGGTTGTCCGGGGTCACAACCACGTTCTTCACCACAACGATCTTGGGATCATCCAGGCTGCTGGCCAATTGGGTGAGCGACTGAAAATCCTGCCGGAACAGAACCAGCTGGGTTCCCGCCAGCTGGGAGCGCGGACGGAACTTGACATTGAAGGGGTTGGTGAACACGCCGTTCTGCGCCATCCGGTAATCAAGATGGGGACCGGTGGAGATGCCGGTGGAGCCGACATAGCCGATGATCTGTTTTTGCTCCACCCTGGCCCCGGCCGTAATATTCTTGGCAAAACCGGAAAGATGCCCGTAGTGGGTCTGGTAGCCGCCGCCGTGGTCAATGATAATCTGCTTACCGTAACCGCCTTTCCAGCCGGCAAACTTCACCCGCCCGTCGGAGGTGGCCATGATCGGGGTGCCCGTGGGCGCCGCAAGATCAACGCCCAGATGGGGGCGGACAATATCCAGAACCGGATGATGGCGGCGATAGGTGAATCCGGAAGAAACCCTGGCCATGGGAACCGGCGAGCGGATGAACGATTCGCCCAGCTCGTAGCCGCGGGAATCGAAATAAGCGCTCTTGCCTCCCTGGTCGAAATAAAAGCCCTCAAGCTGGCCCACTTCCTTGCTGTTGTAACGCGCCACCAGAATCTTGCCATAGCCGACGAACTGGTTCTCTTTGTAGTATTTCTCAAAGACCAGCTCAAAGGTATCGCCAAACCGGATCTCGGTGTTGAAATCGATCTTGGAGGCAAAGATGTCGGCAAAGCTGTAGATCAGCTTGGGATCTTCGTTGAATGCGCTGAGAGCGGCAAACAGGGAGGATTCGATCCTGCCCCGCAGTTTCACCGTGCGGCAATCGAGGGAAACATCGAGTTTCTTGGCCTTGAGAGACCCCTCGGGGGTGCGCTCGATGGCATGGATATCAAGAGGGCCTGACTCGTACAGACATTTAACCAGGGAGCCGTCGTCGTCAAGGGTCAGGGTATAGCGGTCATTGGGCTTCATCTCCCGGAAATCCATGACCCCGTCAAAGGCGGAAATCACCGACTCGCGCACCTCTTCGTCAACGCCATTGGAGCGGAAAGAGGAACTCAGCGAATCTCCAGGGCGGATCTCCCCGACAATCTCCCGGACGTTGGGCAGGAACTCCTCGTTTTCGCCGGAGGCGTAAGCATCCTTCTTGATGGGCTGCCCGTCAACGGCATAGAGAAAAAAGGCGACCACCAGGGCGAGGGAAACACCAATGGTAAGGAAATGGGAGGTGTTTAAAAAGATGACCAGCTGTCTTTGCGTGTAGGTGTGGAAGCGGGCCAATCCCCGGGAGAGGGCGGCGAGGCACGGCGGGCATACCCGGAAAAGGGATGCCTTGCCTGTCCGGCGGAGCAGGGCGAATATGTTGTTGATCCTTTCTACCATTAATACTCCATTCCATAGGATTGTAGCGGACACTCACGCATTCATATGGATGTCTACCTTGGTTAAACCCCTATTGTTTAGCAAGATCGGGCGAGGATTACAAGTTTCTTTTGCCTGCTTTTTCCCGGATGCCATGATGATCCCCGTCCCACCGGGAAAAACCTGCCCAAAACAATTTGTTCGGTTGAAAAAAAAATAAAAGTGGTGCACACTGCTTTTTCGAATTTTTTTCCGGCCCCAACAAGGGCGGGCCGGATTTTTTTTAACATCCATCTCAGGAGCAGCAGGCACCAATGGCGTTAATCGTACAGAAATTCGGCGGGACCTCGGTGGCGAACCCGCAAAAAATCAAGGCGGTGGCCGAACGGGTCATGCGGTATCACCGCAAGGGACACCGGATGGTGGTCGTGCTCTCGGCCATGGCCGGCGAGACCAACCGTTTCGTCGATCTGGCCAACCAGATGCAGGCCATTCCCGACCCCCGGGAGATGGACATGCTCCTGGCCACCGGCGAGCAGGTGACCATCGCTCTGTTCGCCATGGCGGTGAAGGAGGCCGGGCTTGACTCGGTGTCGCTGTTGGGCGATCAGGTGCGGATCGTCACCGACACCATGCACACCAAGGCCAGGATCAAAAATATCGACACCACCCTGATCAACCGCCATCTGAAAAACGGCAAGATCGTGGTGGTCGCCGGGTTTCAGGGGGTCACCGAGGACGGCGACCTCACCACCCTGGGGAGGGGCGGCTCCGACACCACGGCCGTGGCCCTGGCTGCCGCGCTGCATGCGGACGAGTGCGAGATCTACACCGATGTGGAGGGGGTGTACACCACCGACCCAAACATCTGCAAGAACGCCCGCAAAATCGACCGCATCTCCTATGATGAAATGCTGGAACTGGCCAGTCTGGGCGCCAAGGTGCTCGACATCCGCTCGGTCGGTTTCGCCAAACGATACAAAGTTCCTGTCCATGTTCGTTCCACCTTCACGGAGACCGAAGGAACATGGGTGGTAGAGGAGGATAAAGAAATGGAATCGAATCCCGTCTCCGGAGTTACCTGCAGCAAAAACGAAGCACGCATCACCGTTTCCAAGGTGCCGGACGTTCCGGGCACGGCGGCCCGGGTTTTCAGCCCGATCACCAGCCAGGGAATCGTGGTTGACATGATCATCCAGAACACCCGGGAAGGCGCGCTCACCGACATGACCTTCACCGTGCCCCGCACCGACTACAAGAAAACCATGCAGATCATGAAGAAGGTCGTGGCGGACATCGGCGCCGAAGGGGTAACCGGCTCGGACAACATCGCCAAGGTCTCCATCGTGGGCGTGGGCATGCGCAACCACGCGGGCATTGCCTCCACCATGTTCAAGGTGCTCTCCGACGAGGGGATCAACATCCTGATGATTTCCACCTCGGAGATCAAGGTTTCCTGCGTCATCGAGGAGAAATACACCGAGCTGGCGGTGCGGGCGTTGCATGACGCCTTCGGCCTGGAAAAGGGCGGAGCCAAGAAGCGTCCGGCCAAAAGTGCTGCCCCGGCAAAAGCCAAGGCGGCCCCCAAGGCCAAGGCATCAACGCCGAAAGCCAAAAGCAAGAAAAAGTAGGCAAGGAATAAAAATGGCCCCCAAAGTCGCCATCTACGACACCACCCTGCGGGACGGCACCCAGGCCGAGAATTTCAACCTCTCGCTTGAGGACAAGCTGCGCATTACCCTCAAGTTCGACGAACTGGGAATCGACTTTGTCGAGGGCGGCTGGCCGGGGTCCAACCCCAAGGATGTGGAGTACTTCAAGGAGATCCAGAAGTACGAACTCAAACACACCAAGGTTACGGCCTTTGGCTCCACCCGGCTCTTTGCCAACCCACCGGAGCAGGATGGCAACCTCAATGCCCTGCTGGCCGCGAAAACCCCTGGGATCACCATCTTCGGCAAAACCTGGGACATCCATGTCAGCGACGCCCTGCGCATCGGGCTTGACGACAACCTGCTGATCATCGAGGAGTCGCTCAGGTATCTGCGGCCCCATGTCCAGCACCTGTTCTACGATGCCGAGCATTTTTTCGACGGCTTCAAGGCCAACCGGGAATACGCCCTTGCCACCCTGGACCGGGCCATTGCCGGAGGCGCCGACTGCCTGGCGCTCTGCGAGACCAACGGCGGCACCCTGCCCACCGAGCTTGCCGGGATCATCACGGCGGTGAAGGCACATCTGAAGGCGAAAAAAGCCAAGGTGCAGTTCGGGATCCACGCCCACAACGATTCGGAATGCGCGGTGGCCAACTCCCTGATCGCCGTCTCCATGGGCGCCACCCAGGTACAGGGCACGGCCAACGGCTTTGGCGAGCGGTGCGGCAACGCAAACCTCACCTCGATCATGCCTGCCCTGGCCCTGAAAATGGGCTACGGCTTTACGGCCGCCGCCAATCTGCACCGGCTCACCGAGGTTTCCCGCTTTGTTTCCGAGCTGGCCAACCTCTCACCCAACAAATACCAGCCCTACGTGGGCCAGTCCGCCTTTGCCCACAAGGGCGGCATCCATGTCAGCGCCGTGCAGCGCAACCCCCTGACCTACGAGCACCTGGAGCCGGAAAAGGTTGGCAACGTGCGGCGGGTATTGATCTCGGATCTTTCCGGCAAAAGCAACGTGCTGGTGAAGGCGAAAAAATTCGGCCTGGATCTGGACAGCAAGGACCCGGTGGTCAGCGCCATCGTCAAGGAGCTGAAGGATCTGGAAAATCAGGGCTTTCAGTACGAAGGGGCAGAGGCGTCATTCGAACTCCTCATGCGCCGCGCCCTGGGAACCCCGAAGAAGTATTTCGATTTGCATGGCTTCCGGGTGATGAGCCAAAAAACCCCGGACGGCCTGCTCCAGGAAGAGGCCACCATCCGGCTGGCCGTGGGCGGCGAGGAGGTGCATACCGCGGCCCTGGGCAACGGCCCGGTCAACGCCCTGGACAAGTCGCTGCGCAAGGCGCTGACCCGGTTCTATCCCAATCTCAAGGAGATGGAGCTGCAGGATTACAAGGTGCGGGTGCTGGCCAGCGAACACGGCACCGAGGCCCGGGTGCGGGTATTGATCGAATCCCGCGATCAGGACAGCCACTGGGGCACGGTGGGGGTTTCGCCGGACATCATCGAGGCAAGCTGGCAGGCCCTGGTGGACAGCATCACCTACAAGCTCATGAAGGATGAACGCAACAAGCGGCAGTGAGATAGGAAGAAAGGATCCGCGCCCGCTGGCGCTGCTCCTCTTCGCCCTCGGTATTCTCGCTGTTACCGCCGGCCGCATGGGCGGGCTTGCCGATCTCGTCCGGCAAACCTCCGCTCCGCAAAGGCTTGTCTGGCAAGAAGGGCCTCTTGAACCCGGCCTCTACCGGGTTGAGGGGGATTCCCCGGCAGGAGGGCAACCGCAAACCGCACCCGCTCCCACCCTGGAAAGCCAAGCCTCGGAAACACCCCCGGCCAGACTGGCCCCCTTGTTTTTCAAGCCCATTCCCATCAACAAAGCAGACGAAGAACTGCTGATCACCATTCCGGGGATCGGCCCGGTCCTGGCCAAAAGAATCATCGAGTTTCGCAAAGAGCGCGGCAGAATCACCGCCATTGAGGAACTGGACGATGTGAAAGGGATCGGCCCGGCCAAGTTGGAAAAGCTCAAGGGGCATCTGGTTGTTGATTAGGTCGTATGCCCATGGTAGGAGCGGCTTCAGCCGCGATCCGTCACTTATCGCGGCTTAAGCCGCTCCTACAGAAAAAGCCGCCCCTCGGCAAGGCATTTCCCCAACTCCCAATACACCTCCCGAAACCGCTCCCTATCGGGCTTATCGCCAAGCGCCCGGATAATCCGCCGCGACAACACCCCCTGCGCAAGGATGGTCTCCACGCTCTGCTGGATGCCATGCCCGGCCCCGGCCAGCTCGGAAGCACAATCCTCGGCCAGCGCTTGCCAAAGTTCGCCCGCGGTCATGGCCGCCTTTCCCCCTCTGCCGAACAGGGCAAGGTAACCCTGGTTATCGATCATTGCCTGTTCGCCGTTTTGCACCGTGTCGCTAAAGATCTCGGCCAGCCCTCCGGTTTCCGCTGCCTTCTGTTCGGCCAATCCAGCCCAGCGCCCTTGGCTCAAGCCTTTGAGCACCGCGCAGATCAGCACGGCCAGGGACACATCGGCCAGCGGGCATTCCTGGATATCCAACACCCGGATCTCGATGGCGTTGCGGTCGAACCGGGCGATGGCCCCCCGGGAGTTGAGCCATTCCGCTTCCAGCACCCCGTCCGGATCATGGGGCGCGATGTCGCGCCGCAAACGCTGGTAAATCTCCCGTTCGTACTCTGCCTCGGTGAAGACCGGTTCCGGGATGACCTTGCCGGTGATGGAGGGAATCCGCTGCTGATTGTCCCGGTAATATTTGAGCCGGGTATCCAGCCAACCGGTGAGCGCGCCGTCCGCCGCGGGCGAGCTGGCGGCAATGGCCGGGAGGATGGGGAGCAACAGCCGAATCGCCGCGTGCAAGCGCCCAAACCCCTCGTCCGTGGCAAAGCCCAGGTTGAGATGGGTGGACTGCACGTTGGACCAGCCATGGCCCTGGCAGTTGAAGATCCGGTTATAGGTGTTGTAGATGTCCCGGTTGCCGTGGGGCCAGAGCAGGGTTTCGGCATGCGGGTTCATCCAGGGATGCATGGCCGTGGGCAGGAGGATGGCCCCCTGGCTTGCCGCCACCCGGCCGAGTTCCTCAACCTCATGCTGGAGCTTGTCCACCAGCATCGGTAGACCGGAAACCGGGTCGCTGTTCTTGATCTCGATCACATGCAGGGCCAGCTCGTTGGACCAGGCCATGATCCCCCGTTCCACCTCGTTGGTGATGCTGCCCGCAACCTGTTCCAGAACACGGTCGGCAATGGGCGCCACATCCAGGGTGTCGTCGCGGACCAGCATGTATTCCAGCTCGATGCCGAACTTCTCAAACAACCCATCCCCACTCATGCCCACAGCCCTCCGCCCTTGCGCTCGTCCACCCTGCGGGCGAAGACCCGCATCAAACGCAGGTAGAGCTCATCTTTTAGAACCTTGTCTTCCACCCCTGCGTCGATATTGGGGTTATCGTTGATCTCGATGAGATAGAAACGGTTGCCCACCTGTTTGATGTCCACCCCGTAGAGGCCGTCGCCGATGAGGGCCGAGGCTTTGAGCGCCAGCTTGATCAACCCCGGCGGGCAATGTTCCACCGGCAGGGTTTCGGCCTCGCCGTCGGTGAGCTTGCGCCCGGAGGAATCACGCTTGATGATCTGCCAGTGCTTGCGGGCCATGAAATACTTGCAGGCAAAGAGCGGCTGCCCGTCAAAGACGCCTATCCGCCAGTCAAAGGTGGTGGGCATGAACTCCTGGGCAATGACCAGCTCTGATTTTTGCAGCAGGGCCGGAAGCTCGCGGGCCAGCTCCGCCTCGTTTTCCACCTTGACCACCCCTTGGGAAAAAGAGCTGTCCGGCTTCTTGAGCACGCAGGGAAACCCCAGCTCCGCACCGAATTGCTGCCAGTTGCCCTGGTGGACGATGCGGGTCTTGGGAATGGGAATCCGGTGCCGGGTGAGGATCTCGGCCAGAAACACCTTGTTGGTGCAGCGCAGGATGGATTCCGGGTCGTCGATCACCACCAGCCCCTCGGCCACGGCCCTGCGCGCGAAACGGTAGGTATGGTGCAAAACGCCGGTGGTTTCCCGGATGAACAGGGCATCGAACTCGGCGAGCCTGCCGTAATCATCCTTTTCGATGAACTCCACGCCAAAGCCCACGGTCTCAGCCGCCTTGACCATGCGCTGCAACGCCTTGGCGTTGGAGGGCGCTTCCGCCTCGGCCGGGTCGTGGAGAATGGCCAGATCGTAACGGGCGGTGCGCCGCCGGTGAAAAACGCGATGCCGCCCCTTGAAGTACTCCCGGGCCATCTCCACGGCGAAATCGCGGTGGTCTTCCGGAATATCGTTGGCCGCCATGGGGGTGATCCCGGCCAGCTGCCATTTGCCCTCTTTCTCACCATAGCTGAAGCTGGCGCGCAGGAAAGGGGCCTGGAAGATCTTGAACAGCTGCTGGGCCAGCTTTTCGTGCCTCTTGGCCACGTTATGCCCGAAATAGATGCTCACCACGAACTCCGGCGACTTTATCTGGCCCAGGCTCTGCTGGATGATCTGGTCCAGGTCGTCGGAGGCGATGCGGATGATGGCCTGGGTCTTGAAATCCTGGATAGTGGCCACGTCCGGCAGGGGCTTGTGCCCCCTGGCCGCGGCCAGCAGCGAGACATAATAGCCCGTGCTCTGGTAGCGGTAGGATTTGCACAGATTGAAGACCCTGGCCGAGGTCAGCTCCGCATAGGCGGCGTCGGTGAGGTAGGCGCGGGCCGGGACGATCTGCACCTCGCTGATCGCCAGGGGCCAATCCTTGGGGTCGTTTACGACAATCAACACCTTCATGCAATCACCGTATGATTCGTCCGGCCATTGTTTTTTTTCCTGGGGGGCTCGATGATGAGGAGGTTGGCGTCATAGGTGACGATGCCCAGCAGGATGGAGCAGATGACCCGGTCGATGGAGACCTCATACTTCTGGCCGACGGCCAGGGGGTTGCCCATGTGCGGGTCGGCAATGGCCACCAGCCGGTCCGGCCGGTTATAGCCGCAGAGCAGAACAAAATGGCCGGAGGGGTGGCCGCGCACATCGTCATCCTCGCAGAGATCGCCGTATTCCCGCATGCTCCGGTAGAGATAGGTGGAACTCAAGCCCGTGAGCACCGGGATGGAGCGTTTCAGGTATTTGCGGAGCAGGGCAGGGGTGAGGTCGGCGAAACGCAGCTCTCCGCCGAGGTTGAGAAAATTGAGATAGCCCCGGGTGGCAAGGTGGAGCTTGGCATCGTCCTTGGCCTCCATCTGGGCCAGGAGCCGCTCCTCGATATATTCAGGATCATGCTCAAACCAACTGGGGTCAAAGACCTGGAGATTGTAGGTATAGATCCGCGCCTTGTACCCCCGGCGCAGGGCGTGGCAGGCAAGGAAAACATCCAGGGTGCCGCCGGTTTCCAGGCTTTTCACCTCGTCGATCACCCTGGTTAGAGGGATGTCGTCGCCGTAGTATTGGTACACGGCATGGAGACAGGTGGGGCCGCAGGTGGTGTCATCGGGTTGCGGCAGGATGGTGACGTCAAGGAAGGCTTCCACGGTGATTCTCCTCCTGTCGATGTCGCGAATGTAAACGCTTAGCAGCGCCGCAAATGCGCGTGTCAATTGTCGGCAGAAGTGTCCGACAAAGAGGTCTGCGAGCTATAGCCAGCCTATGTAAGCAGGCCGATGACAAAGCAGGTGCGGTGGTGCTAAACGTTTACGGATCAGCCTGCCACTTTGGCGACCAACGCCGCCATGGTTGTCCGAATCCGGGTGTACTCCTCAGGGGAAAGACCGGCTCCCAGGGCCACGGTTTCCGCCATTTTCGCGGTGAGAAAATCGCCGGGGCCGTGGGCATCTGCGTTCACCGCCAAACCAGCGCCAGCGGCCAGAGCGATCTTGGCCACATGCCCGTTGGTGAGCGAGTGCCCCCTGCGGCCGGACAGCTCAAGGAGAATGCCCTTGTCCGCAGCCAGCCGCGCCTCTTCCGGGGTGATAAATCCGGGGTGGGCCAGAACATCGACGCCAGCCTCAAGGGCGGCCCGGTTGGTCCCAGGCCGCACCGGCTCCACCGGGGTTTCCCCATGGCCGACCACGATCTTGGCCCCAAGCTGCCGCGCCCTGCGGGTGAGTTCAGCAAACTGCTCCGGCGGCACATGGGTCAGTTCGATGCCCGGCAGGAGCTGGGTCTTGGAATACTTATTCAGATCATCCGCCGCCTGCACGATGCGCGGGATGATGAAATCCAAATTGGAAGAATCGGCATGGTCAGTGATGGCGATGGCCGAATAGCCAAGGATTTCCACCCTCCGCAGATGCTCGGCCGGAACGAGTTCACCGTCGCTGAACAGGGAGTGGGTATGCAGATCGATCATGGGAAGGTCTCCATTTTTTTACAGAACGGATTGAGATACGCGGCTGCTTGTTATCTTATCAATCTTTTCAGGAGAATGTCTTCAACGTTCTGCCGCGAATCCAGCACCGACAATATATAAACTTTCCTGTCCGATATCCGGTAAATCATTCTCCACGGAGAAACAACAAGCTCCCGGTAAAGAAATACACCCTGATCTTGAAGCTCCGGGACGGTTCGGCCTCTTTCCGGGAATTGCGTAAGACATGAGGCTTTTTCTTTTATTTTTTCGAAAATACCCCTGGCATTGGCGGGACTGTCCTGGGCAATATGGAGAATTATATTTTTGAGGTCATCCTCGGCGACAAGAGCCCAATGCACCTTATATGTTGCTGGATTCATTTTTCTTGCGTTGCCAACATCTTGTCAATGTCTTGAAAAACACGCTCCTGTGTTTTCGTCTTCCCGTTTTTTATATCTTCCTCTCCCTGGGAAATAAGTTTTAACAGGCCAATAGCTTTCCGCATATTATCATAGCTTTCTGGGTCTTGAAGCACGGCCCTTGGTTCACCGTTTTGGGTAATGACAACGGGGCGGTGGGTGTCGTTAATATGCTTTAGGATATCGGCGGCGTGGGATTTAAGGAAAGAAATTGGCTTGATATCAGATGCTATATTCATGGTGAGGCCTCCTGTCTCAATATGGTACCATATTAAGACTATATGTCAACGGCAGGCCTAAATCATTTTCCCCCGCAAGGAGTTCTGGCAGGCGCCCTCGATCTCCACCATGAGCAAATCCCCTGGAACCAGCTTGGTCTCGCAGGAAAAATTCACGATCTGATTGGTGCCGGTCCGGCCGCTCCATTGATTGGCCGGAGCCTTGCTTGCCCCTTCCACCATGACTTCCACGGCCTTGCCGATCTCCGCCTGCTTGAGCGCCAGGGCAATCTCCTCCTGCCGCGCCTGCAAGCGGGCAAGCCGCTCGGTCTTGACCGCTTCCGCGACCTTGTCGGGAAAATCAGCGGCCTTGGCGTTGGGCCGGTCGGAATACTTGAAGGAATAGGCGCCGTGGTATTGCACGGTCTCCACCACCTGCATGGTGGCGCTAAAGTCATCGTCCGTTTCCCCAGGAAACCCGACAATGATATCGGTGGTCAGGGCGATGTCCGGCCGGTATTCCCGCAGCCTGGCCACCTTGTCCAGGTAGGATTCGATGGTGTACTTGCGGTTCATCCGCTGCAAAATACTGTTTGAGCCGGACTGAACCGGCAGGTGGAAATGCGGGCAAAGAATGGGAATCTCGGCAAAACAGCGCATCAATTCCTCGGAAAGATCCTTGGGATGGGAGGTGGTGAAACGGAGGCGCTTGAGTCCGTCGATCCCGGCCACCGCGCGCAGGAGTTCGGGAAAACTCTTGTGCTGCGCTACGTCGCCTTTTTTGCCGTAGGAATTGACATTCTGGCCGATGAGGGTGATCTCCTTGACCCCTTGCTCGACAAGATGGGTCGCCTCGGCCAGAATATCAGCAAAGCTCCGGCTGATCTCCCGGCCCCGGGTATAGGGCACCACGCAGTAGGTGCAGAAATTATCGCACCCCTGCATGATGGTGATGAACCGCTTGTGCGCAGGGCCTTCCGACAGATTGGGCAGAAAAGAGGGGATGATGAACTCGGCGGAAAGATCCGTGGCCACCAGGGGCTTTCTGTCCCGGCGGAACGTGGCCACCAGGGAGGGCAGGGCGTAGATCGCCTGCGGACCCATGACGATATCGATATAGGGCATCCGCTCCAGCAGGGCCGCGCCATCCTGCTGGGCCACACAGCCGGTTACGGCCAGGATGAAATCGTGGTGCTTTTCCTTGAGCTTCTTGTAGCGGCCAAAGCAGCTGTACGCCTTGTGCGCGGCCTTGCCCCGGATGCTGCAGGTATTGACCACCACCACGTCGGCCTTTTCAGGTGTATTGGTCAGGATATAGGAATGCTCGCCAAGAAGTTGGGCCATGATCTCGGAATCACGCTCATTCATCTGGCAGCCAAAGGTTTCCATGTAGAGAAGCTGTGTCATGCTTAATGTGTTACCTTAACTCTAAAAAGCAGGTGCTTCGACAGGCTCAGCATGAACGGAAGGTGAAAATACATTACACGATAAAATCCGTTCGTGCTGAGCCTGTCGAAGCACAGTGGTTATCTAATCAAACTCTTCCAGCCTGAGCCGCTGAGCCATACTCCGCAATACGCCGAGCACATCCTCCTCAAGCTCCAGAGGATATTTCAACTCCATCACCCCTTCGGCCCGATCCACGGTGGACATGATGGTCAGATTGTCATACCCCTCAAGAATAAATTTCAAGAAATAAATCTGTTCCGGGTCAATGCGAATCCGGCGACTGGCCAGGGAACCTGCCATGGCAATCATTACACGGACAGGGCGGAATCGACCCCGCCCAGGAGATCCTTGTACTGGGCAAGCCTGGGCAGAACCACTTCGTCAAGAAATTCATCGGTCTGCTGCGGGGCCCGGCCGACAAAATCGCTGCCGTCACCAACCAGCTCCTTGAGTTCCTGCACGGTGAAAGGCACGGCCGGATCATTGGCAAGCCGGGTGAGCAGATCGTTTTCCATGCCTTCTTCCTTGACCACCTTGCCGGCAGCCACGGAATGCACCTTGACCACCTCATGCATCTCCTGACGGCTCTTTCCTTTCTCCACGCAGGCCATGAGAATCTTCTCCGTGGCCATGAAGGGAAGCTCCTGAGCCAAATGGCGTGCGATTTGTTTCGGATAAACAACCATTCCGCTTGAAACATTGAGAAACAATTTCAGGATTGCATCGGTAAGCAAAAAGGCCTGGGGGATATCCATGCGCCGGATGGCCGAATCGTCCAGGGTACGCTCAAACCATTGATTGGCGTAGGTTGCGCCGAAATTGCCTACCAAACCCATGAGCTTTCTCGCCAACCCGGTCATGCGCTCGGAGCGCATGGGATTGCGCTTGTAGGCCATGGCCGAGCTGCCGACCTGATTCTTTTCAAAGGGCTCTTCCTGAACCTTGAGGTTACTGAGCAGCCGAAGATCCACGGCAAACTTGTGGGCCGTGGCGCCGATGCCGGCCAGGGTCTCGATGGTCTTCATGTCGAGCTTGCGGGTGTAGGTCTGTCCGGTAACGGCAAAAACCTCGGTAAATCCAAGCTTTGCCGCGACAAGCTCATCCATCTTACGCACCTTATCGTGATCTCCCTTGAAGAGTTCGATAAAGGTGGCCTGGGTGCCGACCGTGCCCTTGGCGCCCCGCGCCTTGATCTGCGTCTCCAGGTGCTCAAGGTAGTCAAGATCCATGAGAAGATCCTGGATATACAGGGTGTTCCGCTTGCCCACCGTGGTGGGCTGTGCTGCCTGATAGTGGGTGTAACCCAATGTCGCCAACTCCTTGTGCTGGCGAGAAAAGGCGGCCAGGTTGGCAATGACGTTGACCAACCCTTTCTTAATGAGTTGCAACCCCTTTTTCTGGAGAAGCAGATCGGTGTTGCACCCGACAAACTGCGAAGTTGCGCCAAGATGAATGATCGGCTCGGCAGTAGGGCACTTGAGTCCGTAGGCATAGACATGGGCCATGACATCATGGCGGATCTCCTTTTCCTTGGCCGCGGCCACCTCGAAATCGATATCCGTGGCATGGGCCCGCAGCTCATCGAGCATTGCGCTGGTAACGATATCGGTAAGCCCCATTTCATGCTGGGCCTCGGCCAGGGCGATCCAGCAGCGGCGCCAGGTTTCAAACTTGGTGCGTTCGGAAAAAAGCTCCTGCATCTCGCGGCTGGTGTAGCGGCTGACCAAGGGCTCCTGATAGATATCACGATTCATGACAATCTCCGTTAAGAATTAAAGGCAAAAAAAATAACGCAGAGGCGCAGAGAACACAAAGATCTTACGTCAAAAACGATAGGGCTTTTGTAAACGAAGTCAAAGGACTCGCCACCGGCAAGTTATCGCGGCTGAAGCCGCTCCTACCAACAATAATAATACACACCCCGATCCGGTAGGAGCGGCTTCAGCCGCGATAACTGTGCTTCGACAAGCTCACCGAACTATTTGTCCTGAGCCCTTCGTCAAGCGCGGGAGAAATTTGCCGAAGGATGCGCCACTATATTTATCCCGAGATTTCTTTACCAAGAAAACAGAAAAAATGCTCGTGAAAGGGGGCGCGCCAGCCGCCTCAAGTTCCACCTCAATACGCAATGTCGCATAATGTATATTATGTATAGTTAAATTAAAATGAATAAAATCATGCGGATAACTGCTTGAAATCCACCGCTTCCACCTGCCAGCTGGTTTTATCGCGAAAGGTATTACGGCGAAGTCTGAACGCCATATCAAGGGGCTGGCCGCTCTCCAAAAGATTCTGAAAATCGCCCAGGCCAAAACCGATCCCGCTGAGAATCGCACCGTTGAACCGCGCGGTGAACTTCAGATGATTGACGCCAACCTCACGGGGTTTCTCCGGGATCCCCTGGGCGCTGAAAACCGGCTCCGGATTGCCCATGCCAAACGGCGCCAGCCTTTCATAGCCCCGCAAAAATGCCGGATCAAAAATCCCGCCGCCCTTGTCATGCCAGGCAATCCCAACCTTGGGCGCAAGCATGGTCTTGGTAACGATCTCGTTGAGCCGTTCCTGAAAATGCGCTTCCAGCTTGGCAAGGTTCTCCACCTCCAGGGTCAACCCCACGGCCGCTTCATGCCCGCCAAAGGCAGTGAAAAGCTCATGCTTTTCCTGAAGTATTGCGTGCAAATTCACGCCTGGCACCGATCTTCCGGAACCCTTGGCAATGCCATCCTTGAGCGCAAAAAAGAGCGTGGGCCGGTTGAACCGCTCAACCATTCTGGCGGCGCCGATCCCGATGACCCCAGGATGCCAACCCTCCCCAACAATAATGAGGCCATTTTTCCCAGCCTGCACTGCGGATTGGGCCTGAATCTCTCCCTCCTGGCACATGGCCTCAAGCACGGATTTCCGCAGCTCGTTTTCGCTGTTCAACTCCTGGGCCAGCGCTCTGGCGCGCCCTGGGTCCTGCGAAACCAGCAGCTCCAGAGCCCTTCCCGCATCCCCCATCCGGCCGGCCGCGTTGAGGCGGGGCCCCAAGCGGTAGCCGATATCCTCGCAGGTTACCCCGGATTCCCCAAGGCCTGAAACCTTGCCCAGCTCCGCAAGTCCGGGCCGCACAGAGCCGGACAGAACTTCAAGTCCTGCCTTAACTAATATGCGGTTTATGCCTGTAATTGCGACCATATCAGCAACAGTGCCAACCGCCACCAGATCAAGGTACGCCTTGAGGTTGGGCATCTCTTTTCCAGCCCCGTAGGCTCCCTGTTCGTGCAGCGATTTCCTGATCCCCATGGCCAGATAAAAAGCAACCCCGACTCCGGCCAGATTCTTTTCCGGAAATCCGCACCCTTTTTGCCATGGGTTCAGCACCGCCTCCGCCTGGGGCAGATCCTCGGGCGCTTGGTGGTGATCCGTAACAATGACCGCACAGCCCAGCTCCTGCAGCTGCCGGACCTGCATCCGGCTGGAGATCCCGCAATCCACGGTGATTACCAGGGGCGCCCGCGCCAGCACGGCTTCCGGCACCACGCGCCTGATCGCCTCAAGATGCAGCCCATATCCCTCATGAAAACGATGAGGTTGACATACGTATCTTTCTGAAAAACCGACCTTTTCAAGAAACATGAAAAGCAGGGCCGCGCCGGTGGTGCCGTCAACATCGTAGTCGCCATAGACAATCACCGGCGCCTGCCGGGCCAGCGCCTGCAAAACAGCATCCACCGCCTCGGTCATCCCCTTCATCAGAAAGGGCGAGGGCAGATCGGCCAGGGAGGGCGAAAAAAACCGTTC